>Ga0213868_10001141_pt1 | contig 25717 bp, 28 predicted proteins | sample PICome_9_FD_160087 | JGI IMG/M metagenome (GOLD analysis project Ga0213868, IMG submission 160087) | Coastal seawater microbial communities near Pivers Island, North Carolina, United States - PICO127 | ecosystem: Environmental > Aquatic > Marine > Coastal | place: USA: North Carolina... | reverse complement strand
CAGTGTTTCCAGGTCGCCGCGGGTTTTGATCACCCGCAGTTGTCCATCCGATGAATCCGCATAATCATGCAGTCGCTTTGCTTGGTGAATTGCGCGCTCCAACAGGCTGTTCCATGTGCGCGGCGGCCAAAGCTATGCGACAACCAGCGATGTAATGCTGTCAGAAGCATCGGCTGAATTGCCATCATAATTTTGCCCTGCCGGGCTTTTTGTGACCGCAGTGAACATTTGCAAGGCGACATTGCCTGCAATCAAACGTGGCAAATCCACATGCCCGCGATCGGCGTGATCCAGCAAGCTGCGTCGCCACATAAGAGTGTCAGCATGCCAATCGCCGATGATCAGTTCATCGTGCAGGGCTTGCGCCTGCGCCGAGACAGAAAATGAATCATGCGGCGTGACGGCGTTGCGTTTGTCGTCGACGATGCCGGGGACAAATATCAAAAACCCCGCGACGGCCACAAATAGGGCAAGGCCCAGAATTTTAACGAACAACTTCATTGGTTGCGGTCTTTCTAGAGCCTGCCTAACAGATCACGCGTAGGCCATGCATCGGCTGGCAACCCAAGGCGTCCCTGTTCAGCCTGTACCGCTGCCCGTGTCATCGCGCCCAGGATTCCGTCTATGCCACCTACATCATGCCCGCGTGCGGTCAGTTTGCTTTGCAGTTGCTGCATTTCTTGACCGCTAAGTGCAGGCGTCGGATTGCCTGCATCATAGACGGGTGCGCCGCCCAAACGCGTCGCGAAATAGGCGGCGGTTGTGACGTAAACAAAGCTTTTGTTCCACTCAAAATAGACCTCGAAATTCGGATAGGCCAAGAACGCTGGGCCGTCGCGTCCCATTGGCAGCAGGACCGATGCTTCGAGGTTGGAGGGCCCCAGCGATCCAGTGCGCGCAGTGACCCCGCGACTGGCCCATTCACGCACACTGGCTTTGTGGTTCAGGCCGGTTTGTGACCAGTCCAGATTGGAGGGCAAAGCGATCTCTTGCAGCCACGGTTCATTCGCCCGCCAGCCTAGTGACGACAGAACATTCGCGCCCGTCATCAATGCGTCGGGTGACGAGTTTTTGAGGTCCACGACCCCGTCGCCATCCCCGTCCATGCCTTGGCGCACGATTTCACGGGGCAGTTTTTGCAATTGCCCGATTTCGCCTGCCCATGCCCCAGTTGTTGTAGCCGGGTTCATGCCGCCGCGGCGGTAAAGTTCGATTGCGGCAATCAGTTGAGGGCGGAACAGCTCTGGCCTGCGGCAATCGTGGGCAAGTGTGAGCAGTGCGTTGCGTGTGTTAAAGTTACCTTGGACTTGACCAAAATCGGTTTCAAACGCCCAAAATGCCAAAAGGACGCCGCGCGGGATGCCAAAACGGGCTTCGATCGTGTCAAAGGTGCTGTCAAAGCGGCTTCCATAGGTTGCCCCGTTGTTGATGCGGTTTTGGCTGATTAAGGCACGCGAAAAACTCACAAAGTCTTTCTGGAAAACGCCCTGTGACCGATCTGCATTGATGACCGATTGTTCGATCTGCGCGCCTTGGAAAAAGGCATCTGTGACGGATGCGGGAATGCCCGTTGCTTGCGCTTCGGCTTTGACGTCGTTGATGAATGCGCCAACTGGCCCGCCGCAGGTTTGGGCATTGGCCGCATTTGCGAAAAGAATGAGGGCGAGGGCTGCTGCGCGCATTGTGATCTCCGGCTTGGTTGATTGCGTTGAGCGTAGCAGTGCAGGGCAGGCGCGCAAGTGGTCATGCAACACAGCGGGGCAATACGCCGACTGGTTAGAGCAGAGCCAAAAGCAGGGCCATCACGAGCGACGCACCCCAGGTTTTCCAAAGCACGCCTATTGTCCGGTCGATATCGTCCGCACCCAGATCGCGCTCTCCATCGCCATTCACAAAAGGGAAATCCTGCATTTGCCCATCATAGCTGCGCGGTCCACTTAGGGCGATGTCCAGACCATGCGCCATCGCGGCCTCTGGCCAGCCGGCATTTGGAGAGCGGTGCAGCGGGGCTTCGTGCAGGATTGGACGCGGGTTCGGGCGCGTTGTCACAGCCCAAATCAACACTGCGGTCAAGCGCGCAGGGATCAGGTTCAGCAGGTCATCAAACCGTGCCGCTGCCCATCCGAATTGTTCATGTTTTGGTGTGCGGTAGCCGATCATACTGTCGGCAGTATTGGTAATCTTGTAGATTAAAAGCCCCGGCAGTCCTGCGATTGCGAACCAAAAGATTGGCGCGATTACGCCGTCTGACAGATTTTCAGCGGCACTTTCGATAGCAGAACGCGCAACTGAAGGTCTGTCCATCGTGCGCGTGTCGCGTCCCACGATCATCGCCACGCTTTTTCGTGCATCGCCGAGTGAGAGGCGCAACGCGTTGCCCACGGCCTGCACATGTTCGACAAGAGATTTTTGTGCCAGCAGAATGGCGAGGATCACGATGTCTAGGAGGTTTGTCGGCAAAAGCTGGATCAGCCAGCCTGACAATCCCGCACTCACGCACAATCCAATCAACGTCATTACGCCCATGAGCTGCTTGTTGTCGCCGCGATTGAACCGCGCGTCGCACCACCCGATGAGCCGTCCCATTAGCACGGCTGGATGTGGGACGCGGTTCCATAGCCAGCGCGGTTCGCCCAAAGCAGCATCCAGAAGCATCGCTATGACTAGCGTCACAACGCGGCTTCCAACTGGTCCCACCGATCAGCAGCAGGCAGGCCAAGGCGCAGCCAATTGTCTGCATAGGGAAATGTGCGCGACCATATGTGATGACGCGCTAGGCGGTCTTGCATGGCCGCAGCGTCCCCAACATCATAAAGCCGGAAAAGCGTTGTGCCGCCGACCAGTTTTGCTCCTGTCGCTGTGACCAAACGGTCAATGCGTTTGGTGTCACCTGTCAGACACATGCGGGTTTCATTGGCCCATTGCGGATCAGACAATGCCTTTGCCCCGATGGACAGGGCGGGGCCAGATATCTGCCAAGGGCCAAGTGTGTCCGTCAGATTGGCGATGATCGCAGGGTCGCCGATTGCGAAACCAAGACGCAAGCCTGCCAACCCCCAGAATTTACCGAAGCTTTTCAAAACGACTGTGCCGGGGCGTTTGGCCAATGCGATCAGCGAAGCATTGGGCATTACATCGCAAAAGCTTTCGTCGATGATGACATAGGGGGCTGTCAGATTGTCAGCCTGCCACAAATGCCCGTCTGGATTGTTAGGATGCACCGCGACGATCGCGTGGCTTGGTTCTTGACCCAAGATCCATCCGGATGCAGCAAACGCTGCCGCATGTTCATTGTAGGTCGGGCCGGGGATAGAAACTGTGCCCGTGGGAAGGACGCGCGGCATTGCTGCAATGATCGCCGACGCACCAGTGGCCCCAATGATAGCAGCCTCATCAGGGATGTTCCAAAAGCTCCGCGCTAAATCATAAAGCCGCGTGAATGCTGCCTGATCCGGCAAGGCCGTCCAAGCGTCATGCGGAAGTGTCGGCATGGGGTAAGGTGTTGGATTAATTCCAGTCGACAGGTCCAGCCAGCTTTCACGCGTCCCACCGTATTGGGCAATCGCGGCATCAATACCGCCGCCATGATCGCGCTTTTGGGTCATTCGTCTGTCGGCAATGGCGGGTGACGGGTCACAAAGTGGCCCTTGATCGCGACCGGCCATTCACGAAACGGAACGCGGCCTGTTTCGGACTGGGCATGCTGCATGGCGTAAGCCACGATTCCAGCTGCGGCATCCGCGTCAGGATCAAACGCACCAAGGGTATAGTTCAGCTTTCCGGCGCCCTGAATTGCGACATTGCATGCGCCTTTGCAGCCCATCAGGCACGACACACGACGCGTTTTGACGCCGGACAAGCCCGTAGCTGCCGCTTCGATCAGTTCGGCAAGCGCCTCACCGTCGGTCTTTTCCATCGCACCCGCGTCCCAGCCTTCGCGCTTGCAGGTGTCGCAGGTCGTAATCCAAGTCGTCATCGCTCACCGCCCAATCTGTGTTGCCGCGTTTCAAACGGATTCTTGCTCTGTGCACAAGGTATCAAGCGCCAAACTGCCGATTGGAACAGTTTGGCGCTGCGTTTTTGGGCTGAATGATGCTTGGCGCCTATGACCGCCCGTGTGGTGCATCCAAATGCAGTTCCGGATTGATCGGGATAATCCGGTTTGGGTTAATCGTGTCATGGCTATAGTGATAGTGGCGCACGATATGCTCCATATTCACCGTCGCTGCGACCCCTGGGATTTGATAAAGTTCACGCATGTACCCTGTCAGGTTTGGGTAATCAGCAATGCGCTTGCGGTTACACTTAAAGTGCAGGTGATAAACAGGATCAAAACGGACCAGTGTGGTCCAAAGCCGCCAATCGGCCTCGGTCAACTTGTCGCCCATCAGATAGCGGTTTTCAGCCAAACGTGCCTCTAGCCAATCCAGAGTGTCAAATAGCGGGTGAATAGCCTTGTCGTAGGCCGCTTGAGTTGTCGCAAAACCGGATTTGTAGACGCCATTGTTCAGCGTGTCATAGATCCGGTCGTTCACAGGCGCGATGGCATCACGCAATTCTTCCGGCCAGTAATCGTCGTTGTTGCCGGTCACGTCATTGAACGCGCTGTTGAACATGCGAATGATCTCGGACGATTCGTTCGAGACGATTTTGTTCGTCTGTTTGTCCCACAAGATCGGCACGGTTACGCGGCCGCTCACGTCTGGTACGGCTTTGATGTAAATATCGCGTGCAAACTGCAGACCGAACAGCGTGTCACCTGTGGCGCCGTGTTCATCTGCCTCGAAGGTCCAGCCCTCGGACAACATATCGGGATGAACTGCAGAGATGCTAATATGATCGGTTAGGCCCTTAAGTTGGCGAAAGATCAATGTGCGGTGCGCCCATGGGCAAGCGTATGAAACATAAAGGTGGTAACGTCCTGATTCCGCTTCGAAACCAGCCTCACCAGATGGGCCAGCAGACCCGTCCGCTGTGATCCAATTGCGAAAGCTTGCGTCTTTGCGCACGAATGCGCCGCCGGATTTCTTTGTATCGTACCAAACGTCGTGCCAGACACCGTCAACAAGTTGGCCCATGTGTATTCTCCTTCAATGCGTTGATCCGTACTTAGCGCAACTGCAACCTCGAACATAGGGCATTGAATGCGCAAAGAGCGTGCGATGATGCACACCAGAGGATCTTGCCGCGGCGCAGGTCCAAATTGTCGCTTATGCGTTTGCCCTGCACCTCACTGGCCACTATACGGACCACCAGACGAAGCCCACGCAGGGCCAGAACGGTTGGGGGCAGATCGGTCGACCCACTAAGGGGACCAGATGCCGCATCGTCGATATCCGCAGTGCGGGTTTCTGGTCATGTCGTGAAACGGAGGGTCCCATGCGCGGATTGCTAACACTGACGTTGATTTTTGCTGGAACTGCTGCGGCAGCACATCCCGGCCATTGGGCGGATATTGCAGGCCACGACCATTGGGTCGCAGGTGCGGCAATCGGTCTGGCGGGATTAGCCGCGATATGGGGTGCTCTTAAAGGCAAAAAAGCCCAAGAAGACGCAGAACCCGAAGAAGAAATGGAAGAGGAAGCAGCATGAAAACCGGTGTTATGATTTGCGGTCACGGTTCGCGCAGCCAATCGGCCGTGGACGAATTTGCAACGCTTGCTGACAAGTTGCCCGCCTACTTGCCCAAAGACTGGATGACTGACTACGGCTATCTGGAATTCGCCAATCCGGTCATCCGTGACGGCCTTGATAAACTACGCGAGGCAGGCTGCGAACGCATCCTTGCGGTGCCCGGCATGTTGTTCGCCGCGATGCACGCCAAGAACGATATTCCTACGGTTTTGAACACCTACGCTGCAAAACACGGCATGACCGTATCTTACGGCCGCGAATTGGGCGTTGATCCAAAGATGATCGCCGCCGCCGCTGGACGTATTCAGGCTGCGGTTGATGCGGCCAATGCAGAACATGGCGAAATGCCTCTGACAGAAACGTGCCTTGTGGTTATCGGACGCGGTGCATCTGACCCTGACGCCAACGGCAACGTCGCCAAGATCGCGCGCATGCTACAAGAAGGCATGGGCTTTGGCTGGGCAGAAGTTGGTTATTCCGGTGTCACTTTCCCACTTGTCGAACCCTGCCTGCAACACGTGGCAATGCTGCCTTACAAGCGCATTATAGTGTTCCCGTATTTCCTATTTTCCGGCATCCTGATCGACCGTATTTACGGCTTCACCGATCAAGTCGCTGCCGAACACCCCGATCTTCAGTTCATTAAGGCTGGCTACTTGGGCGACCACCCCAAAGTCCTCGAGACCTTTGCCGAACGCATTATGGAACAAGACAGCGACACCCCACCGCCCAACTGTGGCATCTGTGGGTATCGCAGTCAGGTACTGGCGCTCGAGGACGGCAAATCACACAAAATCAGCGTCGAAGACCGGAGCCATCCGGCCTTTGGCTCCGTCCCGCCGCCGACCTGCGTTCTGTGCAAGTACCGTACGCAAGTGTTGGGCTTTGAAGGCGAAGTGGGGGCCGTACAAGAAAGCCACCATCACCACGTCGAAGGCCAAGGCGCAAACGCACCCGGCTCTAACGTTGCTGATTGCGCGCTGTGCGACACATTCTGTACCGGCATGTGCCGGCTCGCGGCGCAGGACAAGCACGACCATGATCACCACCACGGTCACGACCATCACCACCATGATCACGACCACCAGCACGCAACGTACCCACATGCTAAACACCCGCATGGCCCCGAAAGCGCGCGCAAGCCAAAGCCCTGATCATCATCTTGCCCTGAAAACTCCCGCCGGAGGCTCCGACCTTCGCCTCCCGACACAAAGGCCAGCCATTGCGCCCCTACGAAAAAGACCCAAAGGCGATCTACGCCCAAAGCTTCGCGACAGTGCGGGCAGAGGCGCGTCTGGACCGGTTTGCTCCGGCGATGCAGCCGTTGGTCACACGGTTGATTCATGCGTGTGGCATGATCGAAATCGCAGATCGCTTGGCGTTTTCCCCAGATGCCGCAGTCGCCGGACATGCGGCACTTGCTGCCGGTGCTCCTGTCTTATGTGATTGTGAAATGGTCGGCGCGGGTATCATCCGGCGTTATTTGCCAGCCCAAAACGAGGTCATTGTGACTCTCAACAATCCGTCCGTGCCAGCGCATGCAGCAGAGATTGGCAATACGCGATCTGCCGCAGCGGTAGAGCTGTGGAAAGAACATATCGACGGCGCTGTTGTGGCGATTGGAAACGCGCCAACCGCACTATTCCACTTACTAGAGATGCTTGATGCTGGCTGGCCAAAACCTGCTGTGATCTTGGGCTTTCCAGTCGGGTTTATCGGCGCCGCCGAAAGCAAGGCAGAACTTGCGTCGAACCCGCGCGGCAGCGAATTCGTCGCATTGCGCGGACGGCGTGGCGGGTCTGCAATGGCTTCGGCTGCGGTAAATGCGCTGGCTGCGGGATTACCCGAAGATGTCTGATCCTTGGCTGCATATCGTCGGGATTGGCGAGGACGGAATGGAAGGGCTTGTGCCCGCGACCCGCGCCACTGTCGAAGCCGCAGAAATTATCATTGGTGGTGACCGCCATCATGCGCTGACAGATAATATCACCGCCGAGCGTCTCGCATGGCCCCACCCCTTTGATGCGCTAATTTCAATCATCGAAGGCTTGCGTGGACGGCGCGTCGTGATCCTTGCGACGGGCGACCCTTTGTGGTTTTCGGTCGGTGCGCGGATTGGACGGGCGCTTGACCCATCAGAGATCGTTTATCACCCGCAATTGTCAGCTTTCCAATTGGCTGCCGCCCGTATGGGATGGTCGCTGCCCGACGTGGAAACACTGACCGTGCATGGGCGTCCTGTTGAACAGATGATCGCGTTTATCCAACCTGATGCGCGCTTGTTGGTGTTGACGACGGGTGCTGAAACGCCAGCACAAATCGCAGCGTTCTTGACGCAACGGGGTTTTGGTGGCTCAAAAATGACCGTGCTTGCCGCGATGGGTGGCAAAGATGAGGCCCGTTTTGACGGCATAGCGGAAAGCTGGAACCACGAGGTGCCGGCTTTCAACACACTTGCGGTTGAATGTATCGCCGCACCAGACGCCGCCCTTCTGCCGCGCGTCCCGGGTTTGGCGGATAACCTGTTCCAGTCAGACGGCACCATGACCAAGCAAGAGGTCCGCGCAGCAACTGTCGCCAAACTGATGCCGATGCGAGGTGCGCTTTTGTGGGATATCGGCACAGGCTGCGGCTCTGTCGCAATCGAATGGATGCGCGCGGCACGCTATGCGCGCGCTATCGGGATTGAACCGCGCGCTGACCGGCGCGCAATGGCAGCCGCAAACGCGCTGGCGTTGGGCGCACCCAAGCTTGAACTGATCGAAGGCACGGTGCCCGAGGCGCTGATTGGGCTGGACGCGCCGGATGCTATTTTTATTGGTGGCGGGCTTAGCCGTGCTACGTTTGAGGCTGCTTGGGATGCCCTACGCCCCTTGGGTCGTTTGGTCGCCAATGCGGTCACCCTTGAAAGCGAAGCCGAATTGATTGCCCTGCATAAAATCCACGGTGGCGATCTCGTGAAAATATCGATCCACCGCGCAGAACCTGTGGGCCGTATGACGGGTTGGCGACCTTCAATGCCAGTCACACAGTGGAGCCTTGTGAAACGATGACAGGAACACTTTATGGTGTCGGCCTTGGGCCGGGCGCGCCCGATTTAATGACTTTGCGCGCCGCCCGCTTGATAGAGGCAGCGCAGGTCATCGCCTATCCGACGCTTGCGGGTGCGGAAAGCTTTGCGCGTGCGATTGCAGCGGATTTAATCGCCAATGATGCCCGCGAAATTGTTATGGATGTCCCGATGTCCGTTGAACGCGCACCTGCACAGGCCGCCTATGATAAAGGCGCTGCCGAGATTGCGGCAGCGCTCGATGCGGGCGATGATGTTGTCTGCCTTTGCGAAGGCGATCCGTTCTTTTACGGGTCGTTTATGTATCTTTTTGCGCGCCTATCTGATCGCTACCGCGTCGAGGTCGTGCCGGGCGTGACATCTATCACTGCATGCGCTGCACGTGCGGGCATGCCGCTTGCGGCTCGCAACGAACGCCTGACCGTGCTGCCCGGCCCTTTGCCCGAAGCAGAATTGCGCGCGCGCATTGATGGCGCAGAAAGCGTCGTGATTATGAAGGTCGGCAGGCATCTGGCCAAGATCCGTTCCGTGATCGCCGATCTTGGGCTGACTGCATCTGCGGTTTACGTCGAACGTGCGACCCTGCCACAAGAAGTTGTCTTGCCGCTGGCCGATGCCCCCGAGAAGGCACCATATTTTTCAATGATTTTGTTGACGAAAGGGGCCGATCCTTGGCTTTGAAACCCGTTGTTTTGGCGCTGTCGCGCTCGGGTGAGGCGACAGCCCACCGTGTCGCAGGCGTCCTTGGCGCACAAGTACATGGCCGCAAAGACCGTGTCACAAAGGCGGATGCATTCTTTGACAACGCGCTGGACCACGCGCGTGATCTGTTTGCGGCAGGTGTGCCTGTTGTTGGGGTCTGTGCGTCTGGCATTCTGATCCGCGCCGTGGCCCCCTTGTTGGCTGACAAGCGCACAGAGCCACCTGTGATTTCAGTCTCTGATGATGGTGCTGTTGTGGTGCCGCTGTTGGGTGGTCATCGCGGTGCAAATAAAATGTCTGCGCGGATCGCCGCCGCTTTGGGTGCGGTTTCGGCTGTTACTACGGCGGGCGATGTGGCCTTGGGGGTTGCCCTTGATGAACCGCCTGCTGGTTGGCGTTTGGTAAACCGCGATGATGCAAAGGGTGCCATGGCAGCGTTATTGTCTGGTGCCGGAGCCAATGTCGTTGGCGATGCACCTTGGTTGGCTGATTTGCCGAAAGGCGAGGGCGTAAAGTTATCGGCTACAATGACGCGCCAGTCTGATTTGGGCGCGGCGCATTTGCAGTTTGCACCGTTGCGTCTGACACTGGGTGTTGGCTGTGCACGTAATTGCGATCCGGTAGAGCTGTCTGATCTTGTGGCCGAAGTCTTGGCCGAAGCTGACGTGGCACCTGAGGCAATTCATTCGGTTAATACGATTACCTTAAAAGCGGACGAACCCGCGATTATTCAACTGGCAAATGCGCTTGATGCGCCGCTGTGTTTGTTCGAGGCCGAAGCACTTGAGGCGCAGACGCCACGTTTGGCAAACCCGTCCGATGTTGTGTTCGCCGAAGTTGGCACACACGGCGTATCTGAGGCGGCGGCACTTGCCCAATCTGGTGCATCGGGTGAATTCCTAGTGACCAAGCGTAAGACGGCAAATGCCACTTGCGCGTTGGTTTTATCCCCAACGCCGTTGACAGAGTTTGTTGGACGGTCACGTGGAAAGCTAAGTGTTGTTGGGATCGGCCCGGGTCAAGCTGCATGGCGGACACCCGAAGTATCTCGGCTTGTTTCCGAGGCGGAAGAGCTTGTTGGCTACGGCCTTTATATCGATCTGCTTGGCCCCTTGGCGATTGGCAAGGACCGCTCTGATTTCCCGCTTGGCGGAGAAGAGGATCGTTGCCGCTATGCGCTGGAACAAGCGGGTAAGGGCAAGAACGTTGCACTGGTGTGTTCGGGTGATGCGGGTATTTATGCGATGGCGGCACTTGTGTTTGAATTGCTGGACCGTGGTCCTGAACAGATGGGTGTCACGGATGCTGCGCGGCGGGTTGAGGTTGTTTGCTCGCCGGGTGTCAGTGCGCTGCAAGGTGCCGCTGCAAGGGCTGGGGCCCCGCTGGGTCACGATTTCTGCGCGATCTCATTGTCTGATTTGCTTACCCCGCGCGAAGATATTGTGAAGCGTTTGAAGGCTGCAGCGGAGGGTGATTTTGTGATCGCCTTTTATAATCCGGTGTCGATGCGCAGGCGGACGTTGCTGGCCGAAGCGCGGGATATCCTGCTGGAACATCGCCCTGCAGATACGCCCGTGATGTTGGCGTCATCGCTTGGCCGGCCAGAGGAATATGTCCGCTATCGTCGCTTGGATGAGTTACAGGTGGATGAGGTGGATATGTTGACTGTTGTTTTGATCGGGTCTTCGCATTCAAAGCTGGCCCAATTGGGCGAGGGGCCGCGGATGTATACCCCGCGCGGTTATGCCCGCAAGATTGACGGGGACTTGGCAGGATGACGCTGTTTCGCAAATGCGAAATGCGCCCCACCCTGCCTGCCCGTGGCCTCTGGCAGACGTTTATTTGGAATAAGAAGTATGAGGGTGCGCTATGACTGTTTACTTTATTGGCGCAGGGCCGGGCGATCCTGAATTGCTGACGATCAAGGCGGCTCGTATCATCGGGGAATGTCCGGTGTGCCTTTATGCAGGGTCTTTGGTCCCTGTCGAAGTTGTCGCATGCGCGCCCGAAGGGGCGTCTGTGATGGACACGGCCCCCATGACTTTGGATGATACCCATGCCGCGATTTTGGCAGCTCATGCCAAGGGTCAGAATGTGGCCCGTGTCCATTCAGGTGATCCGTCGCTTTATGGTGCGATTGCCGAGCAAATTCGCCGGTTAAAGGCGGATGGTATCGACTATCAAATCATCCCGGGCGTGCCTGCCTATGCTGCCGCTGCCGCCGCGTTGGGCACTGAACTAACTGTGCCAGAGGTGGCCCAATCTATTATTCTGACCCGTATGTCGATGAAATCAACGGGCATGCCAGCAGGTGAAACGCTTGAGAATTTTGCGCGTACCGGTGCGACTTTGGCGATCCATCTTGGCATTCGTGCTTTGCGTGAAATCGAGCGCCAGTTGGCCCCGTTTTACGGCGAAGATTGTCCGGTAGCGGTGATTTACCGCGTTGGCTGGCCGGATCAGTTGATCATTCGCGGGACGTTGATGGATGTGCGTGAAAAGGTGCGTGAGGCCAAGATCACCCGCACGGCGCTGATCCTTGTTGGGCCTGCATTATCTGATTCGCATGGTTTTCCGGACTCGGCGCTTTATGATGCAGCCAAACCGCATGTGTTGCGCCCCCGCGTTAAGGCATAAGAATAAGGCATTGCCGCACTGCGGCGGATTTTGTCATTTGATCTTTACCTTTTCCGTAGCATCTTTGGTGCAGGTAAAAAGGGTGCCGTTATGTATACGTTTATGTCAGATGCCGTGCGTCAGGGTTTGGAAGATGCGCGTAAGGCCGCGCTAAAACGCAAAGATCGCCTTTCAGTCCATGATGGCGACGATACATACCGTGTTCGTAGGCTTTGGGATGGCGGATTTGCGCTTGATCTGGATGGATCAGATCGGTTGCGCGGACGCGTCGATATCTATGATGGTCCCAAACATCTCTACCAATGCCTTGTTATGTCGTCGGTTGCTGACGACAATGAGCGGGTGTTCGAATTCAAATGGCTGACACCTGCAGCAACTGCACCAGCTGCAGATTTTGTGAAACCAGACTTTGTACCAGCAGGGCTAATCAGTAGATAAAGCCAAGCGTTATTGCAGGTCTGCAAAGGCAGCTTGCATGCGCTCGACCGCTTCTTCAACGTTGGCGCGCTGTGTCGCGAGGTTAAACCGCATGAACGTTTCGCCACCTGCGCCGAATGTCGGCCCCTGAGAGACAGCAATTTTTGCTGTTTCACGAATGCGCGTTGCAACTTCTTCATGCGACATGCCTGTATCGGCAAAATCAACCCACGCCAGATACGTTGACTGCAACGGAAGCGATTTGACGCCGGGGATTGCGTTGATACCGGCATCAAAGATTTCGCGATTGGTCTGTAGGTGTGCGATCTGTGCATCGACCCAAGCCGCCCCTTGGGGAGAGTAAGCCGCGGTAATCATCGTGATCCCAAAACCAGTTGGCGCGTAATCCAACGACCTTAACCGCTGGCGCATCTCACCGCGCAATTTATCATCAGCAATGATCATGTTGCCTGTGCGTTGACCTGCGATGTTGAATGTCTTGGACGCGGCGGTCAGGTAGATCGTGTTGTCGCTATCATCGGGGGCTGCCACCCCTGTGGGGACAAAGCTGTTGCCTGCGTAAACCAGGTCGTGGTGAATTTCATCGCTGACCAGCAGCATGCCGTTCTTGCGCGCAAATGCTGACACCGCACGCAGTTCATCGGCTGTCCAAACCCGTCCAGACGGGTTTTGGGGTGAACACCAAATGAGCATTTTTTCTTTGCCCGTCAGCCTGCTTTGCGCGTCGTCAAGATCAAGGGCGTAGGTGTCGCCATCGCGTCTCAAAGGGCATTCGGTCACAACACGCCCCGCCTTTCCAATCTTAAGCGCGAATTCATGATACACGGGGGTAAATATCGCGACTGCATCATCAGGCGCGGTCCAGACATCAATACAAAGCGCGATCGCATTGCCAAGACCTTGGGTCGTCAGAATCCAGTCGGGTTTTATCTCCCAGTTGTGGCGCGTCTGCATCCACCAAGTGATCGCATTTAGGTAGGCCTCATGTTCAAAGCTATAGCCGAACACACCACGGTCGACTGCTTCTTGCAGCGCAGCGGTCACGCAAGGTGCTGTCGCGTAATCGGAATCAGCCGTCCACATTGCCAGTCCGTCGTCAGGCGAGACGCCAAAGAGCTTTTCCATCAAATCCCACTTTGTACTTTGTGTATTCCGGCGGTCGATGGGGGTGTTGAACGACATGCATTTTCTCCTGCGATTATGCGGCCAAACTGCGGCGCTGCGCCACGAGGTGCAAGTCGATTTTCGTCCACTGCTTGCGATGTGCGCGCGGACGGATTAAATCACCCGAATGTCAGTTAGAAACATCCTTCTTCACCCCGACCCGCGCTTGAAAAAAGTGGCCACACCTGTGACGTCCGTCTCGGATGAAGTGCGCCAGTTGGCCGATGATATGCTTGAGACAATGTATGACGCGCCCGGCATTGGGTTGGCAGCACCACAGGTCGCTGTGATGAACCGCATGATTGTGATGGATTGCGCCAAAGACGAAGACGCAACCCCAGAGCCGATGGTTTTGATCAATCCAGAAGTTGTTTGGACCTCGGACGAACAATCCGTCTATGACGAGGGCTGTTTGTCCATACCAGAGCATTATGCAGAAGTTGAACGCCCCGCGGAAGTTGAAGTGTCGTGGATGAACCTTAATGGTAAAATTCAACGCGAACACTTTGACGGGTTGTGGGCCACCTGCGTGCAGCATGAAATAGATCACCTGGACGGAAAGCTGTTCATTGATTACCTGCGCCCGCTGAAACGCCAGATGATCACCCGCAAGATGCAAAAGCTGAAACGCGAAATGGCGCGGGGCTAGGGTTTTGGCATTGCGCGAAATCTGTTATGAAGGCGCGCCGGTATTGTTAGCGACAGCAGCGCCAGTCTCCAAATTTGACGACGCGCTTGGCCATTTGATCCGTGATATGTTCGAGACGATGTATGCAGCCCCTGGGCGCGGATTAGCCGCCCCGCAGGTTGGCGTCAGCCAGCGGGTGTTTGTTGTCGATACGAAATGGAAAGAAGCAGATCCAGAACCGATGCTTTTTGTGAACCCGCGTATTGCAACGCAGGCGGATACGCAAATTGATGGCGAAGAGGCCTGCTTGTCGATCCCCGACAAACGCTTTCGCGTCAGCCGCCCCGCTTGGGTCGAACTGGTCTGGCAAGACCTTGACGGTGTCGTCCAGAAAGGCCGGTTTGAAGGCATGAAAGCCGTCTGCATTTGTCACGAACTGGATCATCTGAACGGTATCTTGATTACCAAAAGTGGAATGCAATTATGACTCATCGCCCTTTTGTCATGTGGCCCCATACATCACTCAAGACGGTCGCCGCCCCTGTGAAAGAAATCACGGATGACGTGCGTGCGATTTGGGACGAAATGATCAATGCGATGGATACCATGCCGGGCGTTGGTTTGGCTGCCCCGCAATTGGGGATTGATATGGCATTGGCCGTTGTCGATGCGTCGAGCGAGCGCGGCAAAGCAATTCGTATGGCCAACCCAGAGATTTTGCACAGCAGTATAGAGCCGCGCGATCATGAAGAAGGATCGCCCAATTTGCCGGGTGTTTGGGCTAAAATCACGCGACCTCGTGCTGTGACTGTGCGGTTTTTGAATGCCCAAGGCCAATGGGACCGCCATGATTTTGTGGGTCTTTGGGCGACATCCGTGCAGCACCAGATTGATCATTTGAATGGCAAGATGTTCTTTGATCGCCTGACACGTATGAAGCGGGATATGTTGATCAAGAAAGCGCGCAAGCTTAAGCGTGGCTGACCACCGGATGCCTCCGGCGGAAGTTTTTTAGGAATAAGAAGGTGGAACCAATGCGTGTGATTTTCATGGGGACACCTGATTTTTCAGTGCCGGTTTTGCAAGCTCTTGTGGATGCAGGGCACGAGATTGCCGCAGTTTATTGTCAGCCGCCCCGTCCTGCAGGGCGTGGCAAGAAAGATCGCCCCTCGCCCGTTCAATTACGGGCAGAGGCATTGGGGCTAGATGTGCGCTATCCGGTAACGCTCAAGTCCGTTGATGCGCAGGCAGAGTTTGCGGCGTTCAATGCCGATGTTGCTGTTGTCGTTGCGTATGGCTTGATATTGCCGCAAGCGATTTTGGATGCGCCGCGTCTTGGGTGTTTGAATATTCATGCGTCGTTGCTGCCGCGCTGGCGTGGCGCTGCCCCGATCCACCGCGCGATTATGGCGGGTGATGCGCAAACTGGCGTTTGCATTATGCAAATGGACGCGGGCCTTGATACTGGACCCGTTTTGTTGCGCGAAGCGACGGATATCGCAGCGGATGAGACGACCGGCGGTCTGCATGATCGGTTGTCTGCAATGGGTGCGTCCCTTGTCGTGACTGCTTTAGATCAGTTGCAGAACCTGACCGCGACGGCCCAACCGCAAGGGGGCGTGACTTATGCTGCCAAGATCGACAAAGCAGAAGCGCGCGTGGATTGGACCCAATCCGCAGCCGTTGTCGATCAACTCATCCGTGGATTGTCACCGTTTCCAGGTGCGTGGTGCGAGGTGTCGGGCGAGCGTCTTAAGTTGCTTGGGTCGCGTGTCGTTGACGGCGTGGGACAACCCGGAGAAGTCTTGGACGGGTTTGTTATTGCTTGCGGGCAAGGCGCTGTCGAGGTGACGCAGGCCCAACGGTCCGGTAAAAAAGCAATGGCCGCCGCGGACGTGTTGAAGGGGCTGACGCTGGGCGCACGCATCGGATAGCGGAATTGCTAAATCGCTTTTCATTGCGGCGATGTTGTTTAAGAATTGCGCCAAAGCGCACACCAGATTTGAAAAGCACGGCAATAGTGCTTACGTATATTTCGACAGAATAATAAATAGGGACGGGATATGGCGAATTTTGAGACTCAGATAAAGCAATCACAAACGCAGGTCGCCGAAGCGCAGAGCAAGATTTCAGAGCTGACAAGCCGGATTGAAATGGCGCGTAGCAAGATGGCAGAAGGTACCGATATCGCGGTCGATATCGAGAACGCCAGCCTTGAGGACGTGCATGCCCATACTGAGTTGATGAACGCTAATATTGCAGAACTGATCATGGGCTTGGATGACGTCACAACGGCGTTTTCCAAAGACTTTGACGAGATGCGATCAAAGACTGGCATGGAAAGCCTGATTGGATTTTTCAGCAAAGGAAAGTCCGACAGCATGCGCCAAGAGCGGATGCGCACTGCGTCAGTTGATGACAAATTGCAGGATCTGATTAGTAAGTCTGATGTCATTATGAAGCTACTCGAAGGTCAACTGGGTGTCCTGAACGAGCAGAAGATCAGTGTTGAAACGAACCTGACGGGCACTTTGGAAGAACGTGAAATGACGGTCGGTTCGCTTGAGGCGATCCGTACCGATATCCTGGCGATGGATCCGAAAATGATCACGCTAGAGAATAAGATTTCTGTTGAGCAAGACGCCGCCGCCCGAACTAAGCTTGAGACAGAGCTTGCAGGGTTGAACGGCCAATATAACGAAATGGTTCAGAACGAGCAGGTTCAATTGGCCAAATCGCAGACTTTGGAACGCTATATCGAAAAGGGAAAGACCTGGATTGATAGTTTGCAAAATCAGGCGGCCACGCAAATGGTGCTGATCAACAAATTGCAGACAGATACCAAGCAACGTGTTGTCTTGTATGACGCCTTATCCAAGTCGCTGAAGACGGCTCAGCAGCAAGATGTGGCTCATAAGATCAACGAGATCGGTGTGAAGACAGACCAAGAGGCACAGACGGCGATGGCCGCCATTGGATCGGCCACAAATGCGCGGATGGCGGACATGTTGGAAGCTCACGAGGATCACATGGTCTTTGCACGCGAAATTCTGGAACAGAAAGCGAAAGCGGATGAACGCTTTGTGCGTCGGTTCCAGAAGATCGTCGAAAAGCACGACAGCAACCAGTATGGGGATCAAGGCTAGGGGTGCGCATTTGTACTGTGGTCAAATTGAGGGCAAGTGAATGAGTGGTTCCAGCCTTCATGCTGATCACATGAAGCTTGAAGATACCCGCGTGACCCGTCGGTATTTTGACAAGTTCGCCAAAATCACCAGCTATCTCACCAAGGTTGCTGCTACGATGGAAACCGAGGGCCGCTTTGACCGTCATGATATTGATGTCATGGCACGCTATCTTGTCGCGCTAAACTGGACGTTCACGGCACTGGCGCACAAGTATCATTTTGCTGGCCGTTTTGAACATGCGGGCAAGTTGACATTTGACCGCAGTGAAAGCGGGTTCCCGATCTACCAAGAGATTTTGGAGATGGCGAATGATGCGCTTCAGGCCAAGCGGCATTTGGCGTCGCAGCCTTCGGTTGATGCGCTCAAGGATCAAATGTTGCAGGTTATTTTGCGCGAGCAAGAGATCCCTTCAAAGCTGCAGTTTGCGCTGTCCCAGCGGCTTTATTATGAAGAACTGTCGCGTGGAGATCAGTTTTGGGCGCGCAATGATCCACAGACTGTTTGGCTGGGTAATGAGGGCGATCGCCGACATTTCTTGGTGCATTGGGCGGTCTATGACAGTCAGGTCAATTTGCCGACAATCTATTTGATGAACGTCGAAGACACGGGCCGCACCGGTTTGCCCAAAGACGAACAGCGCTGGCCCGAAGCGCAGGCGCATTTAATGGCGCAGTCCTTGGCACATCTAAAATTGCTGACGATTGCCAAGGGGTTTGATACCGATTTCGACGATTTGCACCCGACCCGTTTGCGCAGGTTTCACATCGGGCCAATGTATAGCAGTGCGTTCACTCGTCAGACTGGCCCGTTGCGCGAAGTACTGAAGGAAGCGAATGCGCCGGTTGGCGAAGACTGGGCCTTGGTTTGGACCGAAGAAGAGTTGATTTCGGAGCGGGTCGAGAACGTCAAATCAGGCTGGTTTGGGTCGGTGGAACGGCAGATTTTTGCGCTTGATCCGTTTGAGGGTGGAGGTGCTGAAATGGGAGCCAGCCGGATGGAACGGTCTTTGATTATGCCGCAACGTCCCTATCAGGCGCTAGCCGAACGCAACCCCGCAGGGTTTCGTGATGTGCGGAAATTTGTGGTCAGTGAAACTGGCCGTGTGTTGAGCTATCGCTAGCGTCCAGAGTGATGCGAAGGGGCGGGATGCCTCCGGCGGGAGTTTAAGAGGCAAGATGATAAGGATAAGACGATGAGCCAGACAAGCGATCAGATGGAGTTGCGTGAGGAAGATATTCGCGCCCACTATGTGCCAGCAGCCGAGATGTTGATGCATCTGGATCATGCACCGCGTTTGGCAAAGGCGCGACTATCGTTGCAAACAGCAGAGAAATCACCAGATGTTGCGGCTACCCGCAGGCGGTTTCGGTCGACCACACCCGGGATATTGTCGCGCACGTCGGCCCCATCGGGAGGTGTGCGTTTGTTGGACCGGATAGCAGAATCGGACGAGGATGATCCACTGACGTCGCCAGCGCAGGCCGCGACCGCGCATGCGCTGCGCCGTGCATTGTCGATTGCCTTTACCGTCGCGGATGCGTTTTCGGATCAGACCGCTTTGACGGAACTTAAGCGTATCAATCTGGAGGGGCGGTTGTCGCCGGAAAGATCGGCTGAATTCACCGAGTACTTGGCCGCGGAATCGCTGGTTGCGCTTTATACATTTGCCAATGCCACGACGTTTTTTCTGGCGACGCGCGCTGGTGAGCAAACTGTGGACGTGGGCAACGTTGATGAGGTGCTAACAGATAACGCGCCTCTTGCATTGCATGGCGCCCTTTGGGAATTGGACCAGAAGCTAGGCCAATTCGCCACGGACGAGCCAACATTGATTGCGACGCTGTTGGGTTATTGCGAGCAGTTGATGGCCAAAGTAGAAATGCGGGCCGCGAATGCAGGCCGCTTGGCGTCTTTTCATGCCGCATCTTGGCGCGTTGAAGCGGATGATTTCACGGTTCAAGGTTTTACGCCTGCGCGCAAAGCCAAGGGCACGGCGCTGACGATGACCTTCAAAAAGCCCAATGAGGTCGTGGGCAATCACATCGCAAAGTATCAGGCGATGAAGCTGTCCAAGATGCTGATGGCCTATGATTTCGAGCGTAAACTGAACCCCTTTGCCGAACTTGGCGGGTTTATCTTTACATTCATGGGGGACGGTAAGCCGGGCACAGGTAAGACCACTTTGATCCAGATGATGGCAGGGCTGGTTCATGAGTATTGCCAAAATGCGGGCTACCCGTTCCGGTATCAAAACCTATCGACGGACAATATTGACAGTTATCAGGGCAAGTCGGGCCAGAATGCGAAAGCCTTTATCAACAACGTGCTTGATCCCGGTGTCATTGGCTTTGGTACGATTGATGATATCGACCAATTGGCGGGCAAGCGTGGAGATAGGCAGTCTTCTGCGGGGCAACTTGAAATCACTGCCGTGCTGATGGAAAGCTTTGCGGGGGCCAACACAGTTGTGCGTGGCAACTGCACCTTTGGCATGTTTTCGAATTATCCTGAAAACGTTGATGACGCGCTGCGCCAACGGGCCGGTGCGCGGTTCTTGGTGGATGGGCCGCAAACGCTCGATGACTATATTGATATTCTGTATCTGCTGATGGGTAAAAACCACGATATCCCCGTTGGCGCGCATGAGGTTTTCAGTGCGCAAGAGATCAAAAAGGCGGTTGCTGCATCCTTTGAAGGGCATTCGCGTCCTCATGAAGAAGGGCTTCAAAAGGTATTTGAACAGGTCCAAGCGCAGGTCGGTGATCTGGACACAATTGCGAAGTTGGGAACTTACCTGAAGGGAATTCAAGAGGCTGATCCGCGTTTCACAGGCCGTGCAATCAAGAACATCACTGATGCCGTTAAGGTCCGCGCGATGGATTTTGAGCTGCCTGATGAGTGGATAGAAGAGCCTGATTTGTTCTTGTTCAAAGACTACGACACAAAGAAGGGTATGATTTCGGAGTTGCGCCAACCCATCACGGTCGAGATGCTGATTCAAGAGATCAACCGCTATGCCGACAGCGAATTCCGCTATGCTGATAAGTCCGATGAGGTAGCGATTGATGCGATGGTCCGCGATTTCGGCCGTCAGGAATTAGCGAAGAAGCGTTATCTAGATGGGAAAATCTAACATGGCCGAGGTGCTGTCAGACGGGTTAATCCTGCCGGCGCTTGTGTTGGCAACAATGGCATTCTTTGTGCCCCGTTTGCTGGCCCTTGCATTGCCAGAAGGTGTCGCGCCTTTGTTGGCCAATGCCTTTTTGTCCACCGTGTTCCTAATCGTCCTATCGGGCATTTTCTTTTGGTGTCTTTATATCTGGCAAGGTTTGCAGGTGGCACAGTTGACCAACCAAGGCGTCGCTGTGAACGTCGTGTACTTTGGCCAATTGGGTTTGATATCCGCGATCATTTGGGCGCCGATCATGATCTTGTCGGTTGCCGGGCTACCGCGCAAATGGGTGCACAGGACATGGTAAAAGGGGCGCCACTATGCATCGTTTAATCGAGAAGGGCTTGATGTTCGGCAACCTTGTTCGGGTCGACTCGTCGATTCTGGTCGATAGATATAATCGTGCGTTAAATCACCTAACTGGGCGAAAAACGGAACAAAAAGTATTCCATATTGATATATCAGGGTATTCACCAGAGATCGGCGAGGAGTTTGACGACCCGCTGTATCTGAACCATCAAGGCGTCAACCGGCAGTTTATTCTGGTGACTGTTGATCAAGTTACCGCACCGTTGCTGAACGCCAAGTTTTCGACGTCGCGGGGGACTTTGAAGCAGTTCATCGAAGACAACAGAGCAGAGCTATTTGCTTTAACCGCGCGCGATGCAGTTGCCGGAGAGTTGGTGAATTCAGTTTATAGTGCTCAGACGCCAGATAAATTGTTCGATATTCGTATGATAACGGTTGAGGCTGACACGACCAGCGGCACAGTTGCAGAGGCCAAGCAATTGGGCATCCTGATCGACCAGTTCAAAACAGAGCCGGATGGTTGGTACGATGACGTTCTAATCGCCAAAATGATTGGCATGGCCAAGCGCACGGGCGATGTGATCCGAAATCCGGTTTCCCTCAAACAGATGTCGTTCGCCCAAGACAATTTCTGGACCAGTCACTTTGGCGGAATATATGTGTTTCGAGGGGTTGCGCATCCTGCTGCGATTACTGCGGCACCAAAGGAAGAGCTTGGCAAATTGCCGATCCCTTTTACGTTTGACTTCAACGACCGGTCCGCGATCGCGAAATTCCTATCTCTCAATAAGCTGGTAGAACCTATCATGGAGGCGCGCGGCGTCGATTCCGCCGCAATCATTCGTCAGAAAATGGACTTTATTGTCATGTCGGTTGCCACCGAGATGAAGGAAGAATTGACTGGTGCGACCCGCCGCGACTTGCGCCGGATGGGACGCCAATATGCCGACAAACTGCCAGAAGCGTGGCAGGGATTGGCAGAATTGCTGCGCTGGGCCGAAGAAGACGGCCCTTGGCCTGTAATCACGTCAGAGCATCCAGCCTATTTCTATACTTTGCGCGCGCGTGCGCATGTAGATGCAGACCTTGTGAATATGCTTTTGGCTGAACTGTCTCCGCTTGATATTCGCCAGCTCTTTATTTGCCACAAAGAGGCGTTTTATGCGGCCTACGCAAGCTGGCCGGATGAAAAGCGCGCCTATGTCGTTGATTTTCTTGACCGCGAGTACCAGGTCGATAAGGCAGGGACGCGCGAGGCGTTATTCGGACATGAGGGGTCTATGTTTGATATGCCTTCCGTGCCACATAGTGGATCGCAGCGCGATTTGATTGCGCGCGTTGGCCCTTGGGGCGCTGTTTCGCGAAGGAGTAACTGATGGGATTTATCAAACTTGTTGTGTTCGGCTTTATCGGACTTAGCATTATTTATCTGTCCGTTTCAGTCTATTCGCGGTCGGTCCGCAAGGAACGCCTTGAAGACAGGTTCGATACTGAAAATCCGGACGGTGGAACGCCCGGCGCACGTGAGACCTTTATTACCGAAGGTATGGTGGCCTATAATAGTTCTATCCGGCCAAAGCTGATTGGGTTGGTCTATGTTGTGCCTACGGTTGTGATTGGCGCAATCATCTACACAATCAACGCAAACTAAGGACATCACTATGCAGCGTTTCAAAACGATTCTTCGTGTCACTGCCTTTTTGGTGATTGGCAGCTTTTTCCACTACGTTTTGCCGCAGCATGACGTCGTAAAGGTCACTTCGACCGAGATCATTCGCACCGATTTCAGCTCTTTGAACCGCATTTTTTATGCGCAGGCAGACTCGGGTGCTTCAGAGCAACCGACACGGGACTTGCGCCTGATCAATACACAAAAGCAAAAGACGTTTTTGTTGGGCTTTTTGCCGCGCGACACGTCCGGCGTGATGGTTTACCGCAATGAGGACACAGGCTGGATCTGGCCGCCCTATTTCAAGTTCGATAGCTCTGATTTGCAGGCAGAGGCCGCGAACTTGGCGCGCGGTGACGAGTGGGCCGTCGTGACGCATTATGGCTGGCGGATCCGCTGGGCGAGCATCTATCCAAACGCTGTTGGCGTGAGGACGATCTCTGGACCTGAAGTCACGATTATTCCGTGGTTCAATATTTTCTTCTTCGTGTTTTTGATGGTCGCACTTGTTTTCATCCGTGCCATGTGGCGCCAGTTCCGCGAGCGGTCCGTTGATCCGCTATTGGATGCGGCGGGGCATGAATTTGACGAGGTGCAGGCGAGTGTCGCCGCGCGCAAAGGTCGATTGTCGCGTTGGATTGATACTTGGCGTAGCAAAAAGTAGGGGCTTTGCCCCCGGCGCTGCGCACCTCCCCCAGGATATTTTTTCTCGGAAGAAGGCCTATTCGCCGTAGGGAATCCAGATGTTTTTGACCTCTGTTGCGGCGGTAAGGTATTCCTTCGTGGTCGGGGATAATGCTTGACCGTTGTTGACCCATGTCCGTTTGAGGTTGCCTGCGCTGGCTTTTTCAATTTGGGCTGAAAGGTCAGTGCTAGAGAAGGACCAGATGGCATCGATATCAAGGTGCTTGGCCAACGTTGGAGCGAGTTGCGCATGGCTGCCAGTGATGATGTTCACGACGCCCGCAGGCACGTCCGAGGTTTCGAGCACTTGATAGAAATCTGACGCGGCCAAGGGGAAGGGCTCGCTTGCGACAAGGACCACGCGGTTGCCCATCGCGATGGCAGGGGCCATTGCGTTGACCAGTCCAGCAAGGGGGGCTGCATCATCACATAGCACGCCAATTGTGCCGACAGGTTCTTTCATTGCCAACGCGACCCCGCGAATGGGAACGCCGTGCGCTTGGCCGTCATATTTGTCTGCCCAAGCCGCATAGGTGAACAATGTGCGGATCGCGGTTTCTACTTCGTCTGCACCGGATCGTTTGCCTGTCATGTTGTTGATGCGGGTCGCGAATTCGTCCGTCCGTGCTGATAGGTTCTCGGCGATGTAGTAGAGGATTTGAGCGCGCAGATGCCCTGTGGTTTTGGACCAGCCCTTTGCCGCATTACATGCTTCGACCGCGTTGCGGATGTCTTTGCGGTTGGCGACTGACGTATGCCCCAACAGTTTACCACGCGGGCTAAAGACCGGATTGGAGTAGCCTCCATCTGGGCGTGATTGTTTGCCGCCGATATACAGTTTCGCGGTTCGGTCGAGTGGATCGGCAGGGTGGCCGTCTTGGGTCGTGAACGCTTCGATTTTCTCAAGCGGTTTATGCGTGCCTTTTGGTTTGGTGTAACCCGCAAGACCTTCCCAGCCGCCTTCGCGTCCAAAGCCGCTTTCGCGTACGCCGCCGAAACCGGCGGCCGCGTCCATCATGTTCGTGCCGTTGATCCAGACGATGCCCGCGACCAGTTTAGGCGCGATATCCAAAGCCAGATTAATGTTTTCCGACCAGACTGATGCCGCCAATCCATAGCGTGTATTATTGGCAATTTCGACCGCCTCGGACGGTGTCCGAAAGGTTGTCGCTACCAGTACTGGGCCAAAGATTTCTTCCTGCATCAGGGTCGATGCGGGTGACAAACCTGTGATTAATGTCGGCGGGTAGAAGCAGCCTTCGGGCGCTTTGGTCTGATAGATTTCGCCTTCGGTATTCGCGTCCACCATCTTGGTGATCTGCGCCAATTGGACAGGGTCCACGATCGCACCCACATCGATGCATTTGTCCAAAGGGTCGCCGATACGCAGCCCGTCCATGCGGGATTTCAGCTTGGTATAGAATTTATCTGCGATCCCTTCTTGGACCAGCAGGCGTGACCCTGCACAGCAAACCTGGCCTTGGTTGAACCAGATTGCATCCACTAGACCTTCGACGGCGGAATCTAGGTCTGCATCCTCAAACACGATGTAGGGGGATTTTCCGCCCAGTTCGAGGGACAGTGCCTTGCCGCTACCTGCGGTGGCTTCGCGGATTTTGCGGCCAACCTCTGTTGACCCCGTGAAGGCGATTTTGTCGACGTCAGATTCTACCAGCGCGGCCCCTGTTTCGCCGTCACCAGTGATGATGTTCACGACACCGGGCGGCACACCGGCTTCTGTGCAGATTTCGGCGAATATCATCGCTGTGAGTGGCGTGTATTCTGCGGGCTTCAAGACGACCGTGTTTCCCATCGCCAAGGCAGGCGCGATTTTCCATGCCAGCATCAGCAGTGGAAAATTCCAAGGGATAATCTGCCCGCAAACGCCCAATGCTTCGCGGTCCGGCAGTTCGGCTTTCATCAACTGCGCAAAGCCCGCGTGATGGTAGAAGTGCCGGATTGCCAATGGCACATCAATATCGCGGCTTTCGCGGATCGGTTTGCCGTTATCAAGCGTTTCCATGACTGCCAGCAAGCGGCTGTGTTTTTGCATCAACCGCGCGATGGCATAGAGAACACGCGCGCGTTTATGGCCGGACTTTGCCCAAGCTGGCCGTGCTTTGCGTGCGGCAGCGACGGCCAAAGCGACCTCGTCGGCTGTGCCTTTGGTCACGCCCGCCAGCTTGACGCCTGTAGCGGGATTGGTTGTCGCGAAATCATCGCGGAGCGCGCCCCATTTGCCGTTGATGTAGTGGCCAGCGATACCGCCGCGATCTGCAAGCCACGCCAGCGCTTCGGCGCTGCTTTCGGGGGCAGGGCCGTAGTCCATGGTGTCAAAAATCTCTTTAATGGTCATGGCTTATCCAATCGCGTGCCGCCACTGGGCCGAATAGGCCCCGGTGACGTGATGTTCGAGTTGCCG
>Ga0213868_10001134_pt1 | contig 25793 bp, 25 predicted proteins | sample PICome_9_FD_160087 | JGI IMG/M metagenome (GOLD analysis project Ga0213868, IMG submission 160087) | Coastal seawater microbial communities near Pivers Island, North Carolina, United States - PICO127 | ecosystem: Environmental > Aquatic > Marine > Coastal | place: USA: North Carolina... | reverse complement strand
CCGCAACAGCTCAGCGAGATGTTCGAAGTTATTGCCGAGTTGGAGGCGTTGTGTGCGCGGAATTGCGCGCGCCGTGCGACTGCAGCGGATATTGCCGAGTTGATGGCGTTGCACCGCAAATGCGCAGTTGCGGCACAGGCGGGCGACAGTGACGCCTATTACTATGCCAATGAGCAGTTCCACGCCACGATCCGCACGATCAGCGGCAACAGCTTTTTGCAGGCTGAGGTGGCGCGGTTGCAAAAGCGGCTGCAGGCGTACCGGCGTGTGCAGTTGCGGGCGCGGGACCGGATTGCGTCGTCACTGCAAGAGCATGAGGATATTGTGTTGGCGATCCAAGCCGGAGATGCGTTTGCGGCGGCGTCTGCGATGCGGGCGCATGTGTCTATTCAAGGCGAACGTTTTGCCGATTTGCTTGCCACCTTGTCGCGCAGTTTTTCTGGCGCAGCTTAGAGTTATAGGAAACCGCAGATGACCATTCAAACAATGCGCGCGATGCAAGCCAATGCGTTCTCAATAGATGCGCTGCAAATGGTGCAGGTACCGCGTCCCGTTGCGGGCGCGGGTGAGATTGTGGTCAAAGTGGCGGCGGCCAGCCTGAATTTTCGGGATTTGGCGATTATCACCGGGTCATATTTTCCCGACTTGGCGCTGCCCTATGTGCCTGCATCTGATTGCGTGGGGACCGTGGTTGAGGTGGGGGCAGGTGTGAGCCGTTTTGCGGTCGGGGATCGGGTGATCCCGTGCTACATCCAAGGCTGGCGTGAGGGAGAGTTGACGCAAGAACAGCGCAAAACCAAGACGCTGGGCGCGCCGATGACAGGGGTTTTGCAAGACTTTGTTGCCGTGCCTGCCGAGGATGCTGTAGCCGCGCCCGATTGTCTGACCGATGTGGAGGCGGCAACGATGCCGATTGCGGCCCTGACCGCGTGGCATTGCTTGCAGGCCGGGGGAATTGCGGCAGGAAAAACCGTATTGGTGCAAGGCACTGGCGGGGTTTCGCTGTTTGCGCTGCAATTTGCGAAGGCCTTGGGGGCAACTGTCGTGGCGCTGACTTCGACCGCGCAAAAGGCGGATATGCTGCGCGGGATGGGGGCGGATGTTGTGCTCAATTACCGCGACACACCGGAATGGTCGGATGCAGTGCGCGCGGCCACGGGTGGTAAGGGCGTTGATATTGTAGTGGAAACCACGGGTACCACCCTGTCGCAATCGCTGAACGCGTGTACTTTTGGCGGGTTTGTCGGGATTATTGGCTTTGTTGGTGGGCAAGAGGCCACGGTGAGCATCCGTCAGATCATTGGCCCCAAGATCCGGATGGAGGGTATTGTGGTGGGGTCGCGCGCCATGATGGAGACGATGCTTGCCGCGATTGAGAGGCTGAATATTCACCCTGTGATCGCCGGGCAATACACATTGGCGCAGGCGGGTGCAGCACTGCATGCGCTGCAAAAGGCCGAACATCCGGGCAAGATTATTATTACCTTTGACGCTTAATCAGCGCCGCGAAAGGCTTGGCCTCGCCTAATTTTGCGCCACCAAAACCATGCCGGGGACAAGCTGGTGCGGCAGATCTTTTTGGGAATTAAGGTAGTTTAGGTTGATCAAAGCAAGCCTTGCATGTTCGCGGGTAATCGCCTCGGCCCGTGCGCCTTCGCGGTTCACGATGGCCTCGATTATGGAGCGGTGCTGGCGCTGGGCATAGCGTAGCGAGTCTTGAAAACCGGGGATTATTGCCTGATCGCTGAGAAAGGCCGAGGGCGAGGCGAGGGGTAACATTGCCACGCGCGCCACCTCTCGGACAAGCAGCGGACTGCCCGAAAGTTGGGCCAGTAAAGTGTGAAACCGGGCGTTTTGCTGAACGTAATGATCGAAATTCATACTGCCTTGGGCGGTCAGGGCCAGATCGATCTGGGCCAGCGCATCATTGGCCTCGGCGATCAGATCCGGGTCTGCGCCACGTTCGGCGGCCTTGCGCGCGGCGGCACCTTCGACCATTCCGCGCAGGTCGATGGCATCTGCGATATCTTGGATGGTGAAGGTCGCCATGCGGCAGCCACCGGTTTCAATCCGTTCCAGCAACCCTTCGGTAGCGAGCCTGTCCATCGCTTGGCGCAAGGGGGTGCGCGACAGTCCAAGCCGTTCGGAAAGCGCGACCTCGGGCAGGCGCTGACCTTGGGCAAATTCGCCCGCCATGACCATAGAACGCAGTCCCATAATCGCCTTGTCGAGTTGGCTGAGATGTGCAGCTTTCACCCTGTGGCCCTATCTGGTTTGGACCGAAGCGATCGGTCGTGTATGGCATGATTGTATACATTCGCATCGTTCGCCAAGCTGATTCGTTTGATCTGAAGTCGGAAACGGGGCGATGCATCGCTGAATTGCATACAAATGTGACTCATCCTTGCCACGCAGGCGGAAGTTTTTCCAAAATCTGGGATGTTTTTTACGGCCCGTTGCCTGCGGTAAAATGACCCGAAAGGGGGCTCCAAAACACGGTGGTCGCAACGTGCTAACAAACGATTTATTATTTTATTACAATGTGTTGAGTGAGCTAGAGGCGCAACCCTACCCCCTGCTGCCACTGGGCAGTGGTTTTATGAGCGTCTAGAGGCATTTTTGCTGCGTCGCGGCGCTAGCGCTATCATTGATTTTGGTGCGAAAGAAGTGCTTGTCAGGCCTGCACAATTCGTCTCAAATCAGTTTGGGAGTAGGTGAAACTTGCATTGAGAGCGGCCCGGATTTGGGTGCGTCTTTCGAAGCTTTGTTTGCGATGACCCCGAACGATAGAAATGATGGCCTTTGGTTTCAAAGGACCGCCACAGAGAATTCCTTGGGAGGAAGAATGACCGAGAACTTGAACCGCAGAAAATTTCTGCGCGGGTCTGCCGTTGTAGGCGCCGCTGCATTGGCCACCCCCGCGATTGCCCAAAACGCGACCACCACGCTGAAGATGCAAGCGGCCTGGGGCGGCGGCATTTTCCTTGAGAATGCGCAGTCTTATGTGAACCGTGTACATGCAATGGCTGGCGATTCGCTGCGCATTGACTTGCTGCCCGTGGATTCGGTTGTAAAAACAAGCCAGATGCAAGACGCTGTACACCGCGGCGTGTTGGACGCAGCGCACTATGTTCCATCTTACTGGTACGGCAAATCCAAGACAGCATCGCTGTTCGGCACCGGCCCTTGCTATGGCTGGTCGAGCCAGGAAGTTCTGGGCTGGATTATGTATGGCGGCGGCCAGGAGCTGTTTGATGAGCTGATGGCAAGCTTGCAGTTGAACGTTGTGTCGTTCTTTAACTCGCCAATGCCTGCGCAGCCATTGGGCTGGTTCAAAAAGCAGATCACATCGGTTGAAGACATCAAGGGTCTGAAGTACCGGACCGTTGGCTTGGCTGCTGACGTTATGCTGGAAATGGGCATGTCGGTTGTTCAGCTTCCAGGTGGCGAAATTCAGCCAGCGATGAAGTCGGGCCTGATTGACGCGGCGGAATTCAACAACCCAACGTCTGACCGTGACTTTGGTATGCAGGACGTTTCCAAGGATTACATGCTGGCCTCGTTCCACCAGAGCCAGGAATTCTTTGAGGTTACCTTCAACAAAGACAAGTATAACGCGTTGTCGGCAGAGCAGCAGGCGATCTTGCGCTATGCGTCCGAAGCTGAAAACTCCAACTTCTACTGGAACAACACCAAGCGTTATGCGGACGATCTGAACACCCTGCGCGACGAGCAGGGCGTGAACGTGTACCGCACGCCGAATGACGTTATGGAAGCTCAGCTGGTTGCTTGGGACGTTGTGACCGACCGGATTGCGGCTGAAGACCCCTTCTTTGCCAAGGTTATGGAAAGCCAGAAGGTCTATGCCAAGAACGTTATGGGCTATTTGAACCTGAACCAGCCTGACTATCTGTTGGCGTATAAGCACTATTTCGGCTGATCTTTGATCACTGAAAGGCATTGGGGGGCCATCCGTGGCCCCCTTCTTGTGATTGCCATCGGGAGGGGCAGACGTGACTAAATTCGTTCATTCGATCGAAGGGTTAAGCTTGTGGGTGGGTCGCGCCTTTGCGTGGTGCATCATGTTGCTGACCTTGGCGGTCACCTATGAGGTGTTCGTGCGCTATGTGCTGAACGCGCCAACGGTGTGGTCTTTTGATGTGATGGTGCAGATGTATGGTGCGCTGTTCTTGATGGCAGGCCCCTATGCATTGGCGCAAGACACCCACGTGCGCGGCGATGTGCTGTACCGTTTGTTTTCGGTGCGTTGGCAGGCGCGGGTGGATTTCGCCTTGTATCTGTTGTTCTTTTTTCCCGGTATTGGCGCGTTGTTTTGGTTCGGCTGGGATATTGCCGCCGATAGCTGGCGCTACAAGGAAGTCAGCTTCAACAGCCCGGCTGGTATTCAGGTCTATTTCTTCAAATCCCTTATCCCGCTGGCTGGTGGTCTGATGTTGATCCAAGGGTTTGCCGAATTGACCCGCTGTGTCATGGCCATGAAAACGGGCGTTTGGTTGGAACGCCTTGCCGATGTGCGCGAGACTGAGGATATGCTGATGCATATGGATCAGAGCATTATCCCCGTCGTCGATCATTCCCGCAAATAAGCGGCTTCGCCCCTTGAGAAAGAGCTTACAATGAGTAATCCCGAAGTCGCCCTAATGATGCTGGGCCTGTTTATCGTACTGGTCCTGCTTGGTTTTCCGATTGCCTTTACCCTGCTCGCGATGGGCGTGGCCTTTGGCTATTACGGATACTACCAAGGCTCACACGATACGCTTTCCGACTTTTTGAACAATAATATCTTCTACTTGGTGAACCAAAACACCTATTCCGTGATGGAAAACCCCACGCTTGTCGCGATCCCGTTATTTCTGTTTATGGGATACGTGGTGGAGCGTGCCAATATCGTGGACCGTTTGTTTTACTCGCTTTATATGGCGGCGCGGAACTTGCCGGGGTCGCTGGCGATTGCGGCTTTGCTGACCTGTGCGGTGTTTTCCACCGCTTCAGGGATCGTGGGCGCGGTTGTGACCTTGATGGGCCTGCTTGCCTATCCGGCGATGGCGAACGCGGGCTATAACAAATCTTTTGCGTCAGGTGTGATCTGCGCTGGTGGGACGTTGGGGATTTTGATCCCGCCGTCGATCATGCTGATCGTTTACGCCGCGATCGGGAACCTGTCGCCGTTGCGCTTGTATGCGGCGGCGGTGTTTCCGGGGCTGCTGCTGGCGGGTCTGTACATCGTTTACGTAATCGTGCGCGTTTGGATGAACCCGTCACTCGCACCCAAGCCGAACTTGGTTGACGTGCCGCCGACATCGAAGATCTACAAGGATCTTTTGGTGTCTTTCGTTCCATTGACCGTGCTGATTGCACTGGTGCTTGGGTCGATCTTGGGCGGTCTGGCAACCCCTGCCGAAGCGGCTGCGATGGGCGCTTTGGGCGGTATTGTCCTCGCGATGATCTATAGGTCGATGACCTGGGGCAAGCTGAAGGAAAGCGTTTTCCTTACGGCCAAGGCCACCGCGATGGTGTGCTGGTTGTTCGTCGGTTCTTGGACCTTTGCGTCGGTGTTTTCCTACCTTGGTGGGCATGACATTATTTCGGATTGGGTCACGGGCATGAACCTGACCACAATCCAGTTTCTGATCTTGGCGCAGTTGATCATCTTTGTACTGGGTTGGCCGTTGGAATGGTCGGAAATTCTGATCATCTTTGTTCCGATCTTCTTGCCGCTGCTCGACCATTTCGGTGTGAACCCATACTTCTTTGCAATGTTGGTGGCGCTGAACCTGCAAACTTCGTTCTTGACCCCCCCTATGGCCATGTCGGCCTATTACCTAAAAGGGGTGTTAAAAAAGCAGATCGAGCTGATGGAGATTTTCCGGGGCATCATGCCGTATTTGGGGATCGTGATCTTCACGATGTTCTTGATGTATCAGTTCCCCGGCATTGCGCTGTGGCTGCCTGACTATCTGTTTGGTGTGTACGTTCCGTGAAACCTGCACTTTATACTTTAACAGCGACCGAGGCGGTGGATGCCATCGCCTCTGGTCGGATAACCTCGGTTGATCTGGTGAAATCCTGCCTTGCGCAGATTGACCAGACCGATGGGGTGATTGGCGCTTGGGCATATTTGGATGCTGATGCCGCGTTGGCACAAGCTGCGGAATGTGACCGTATCCGCAAGGCAGGGTTTGCCACGGGCGCGCTGCACGGTGTGCCTGTGGGGCTGAAGGATATTATCGACACGGTTGATATGCCCACGCAGCGCGGCACACCGATTTTTGCGGGCCGTCAAACGACTGAGGATGCGCGGATGGTGGAACTGCTGCGCGGGGCTGGTGCGGTGATTATGGGCAAGACGGTGACCACCGAGCTTGCCTTTGTGCATCCAAACCAAACCCGCAATCCGCACAGCCCTAACCATTCGCCGGGTGGGTCATCCAGCGGCTCTGCGGCGGCGGTGGCGGCGATGCATGTGCCGCTGGCAATTGGTACGCAGACCAACGGTTCGGTCATTCGGCCCGCGTCTTTTTGTGGCACCTTTGGGTTCAAGCCGACGCGCGGCGTGATTAGCCGTGAAGGGGTTTTGCAAACCTCGGTTTCCCTTGATCAGGTTGGCTGTTTTGGGCGGTCGTTGCAGGATGTAGCGCTGCTGGTCGATGTGATCGGTGGCTATGATCAGCGCGATGCTTGCAGTTTTGCCCGCCCGCGCCCTGCGATGCTGGCAGGTGCCAGTGCCGATGCACCGGTGACGCCGGATTTGGCATGGTTCAATCTGCCCTTTAATGACCGGCTTGCCCCCGATGCCCGTGACGGGTTGGAGGCGGTGCTGGATGTGCTTGGCCCGCAGGTTAGACGCTTGGACGCCGCCGATACCTTGTCCAATCTTGTGGCCGTTCAGGCTCGGATTCATGAATATGAGATTTGCCAGCATTTGGCCGCAACCTTTGACGCGCATTGGGATGATCTGAGCGAGACGTTGAAGCCCGTGCTGACGCGTGGTCGGCAGATTAGCGAGGCGGAATACCAAGACGCGCTGGCGGTTAAAACATCGGCCGAGGGGTTCTTTGCCAATCTGTTTACCGAATTTGACGCGATTATCGCCCCTGCGGCAGCAGGGGAGGCGCCGAAGTTTGGCGGCGGCACCGGCGACCCGATCTTTTGCACGCTATGGACCCTTGCGGGCCTGCCATGTGTGACACTACCCTTGTTGATAGGGGATCATGGTTTGCCGATTGGTGTGCAACTGATTGGACCTGCTGAAAAAGACGACCGCCTGCTGCGCACGGCGCGCTGGCTGCAACTTCATCTGGCACAGGCTGCCTGAACGAAAGGGAAAACGATGTCCTATACCGTGAAACTTGTCGCCGGTCTTATCGGGACCGCGCTATTGCTGACCTTTGTTGGCGGGCTGTCGTACAGTATTTCAAAAGGGTTTGCCGGGTTTTACGGCGGTTTGCCCTTTATGCTGATCGTGATCGGGGTGGGTGCTATGGCGGTTTATGATTTCTGGGATGAATGCGTCCGCAAGAAATGACCAAGCCGCGCCTTTGGATTACCCGCCGCCTGTCGGACGCCACGCTTGCGCGCGCGGCGCGTGATTATGATGTGACCATCAACTATGATGATACCCCCGGAACCGCCGCGCAGATTATTGCGGCGAGTTTTGAGTATGACGCGATTATCCCCTGCCATTCCGAACATTTCAGCGCCGATGTTGTGGCACAATTTGGCGATCGCTTGCAGATTGTGGCTAACCATTCGGTCGGCGTTGACCACTGCAACCTGCCTGCGCTGAAGGCGCGGGGGATCACCGTGACCAACACGCCCGATGTGCTGTCTGATGCCACGGCCGAGCTTGCGATGCTGTTGATGCTGGGCGCGGCGCGGCATGCCGTTGCGGGTGATCGGCTGGTGCGGTCGGGTGCCTGGGACAGTTGGTCGCCTGCGTTCATGGTCGGCAAGCAACTGAGCGGGGCGCGGTTGGGGATTATCGGGATGGGACGTGTGGGCCGGGCGTTTGCCGCCAAGGCGCGCGGGTTTGACATGGAGATCCATTATTACAACCGCACGCCCTTGCCCGAAGATCAGGCCAAAGGTGCGACTTATCACGCCACGGTGGAAAGTCTGCTGGGCGTGGCCGATTTTGTATCACTGCATTGCCCCGCCACGCCCGAGACGATCAACCTTATGAACGCCGAGCGCCTTGCCTTGCTGCCCGAAGGGGCGGTTCTCGTCAATTCGGCGCGTGGTGCGTTGGTTGATGAAGATGCGCTGATGGCAGCGTTGGACAGTGGACATGTCGCAGCAGCTGGGCTTGATTGCTTTAAGGTAGAGCCGGGTGGAAACCCTGCCTTTGCCGCCTATGACCAAATTTTCATGCTGCCCCATATTGGCAGTGCCACCCGCAAAACCCGCGATGCCATGGGCAACCGCGCGCTGGACAATCTGGACGCGTTTTTTGCGGGGCAAACTCCACGCGACTTGCTGTAATCAGAAATGGACAAAACAATGACAAAACTCGCATTCTTGGGCCTTGGGGTCATGGGCTATCCGATGGCTGGGCATTTGGCGGCTGCGGGCCATGATGTCTGTGTTTACAACCGCACCACCGCCAAGGCCGAGGCTTGGGTTGTCCAGCACGGTGGGCGCCTTGGGAAAACCCCCGCCGAGGCGGCGCGGGGCGCAGATATGGTTTTGGCCTGTGTAGGCAATGATGATGACCTGCGCGCAGTGTGTCTTGGCCCGGATGGCGCCTTTGCGACCATGGCCAAAGGCAGCACATTCGTGGACCATACCACTGTTTCAGCCGCCGTAACCCGTGAGCTTTATGAAGCGGCCAAGGCCAAGGGCATTGCCTTTGTCGATGCGCCAGTATCGGGCGGGCAGGCAGGGGCCGAAAAGGGGCAACTGTCGATCATGTGTGGCGGCGATCAGGCGGATTATGATTTGGCCGAGCCTGTGATGAACGTCTATGCCAAGCTGTGCCGCCGGATTGGCGACAGCGGGTCGGGCCAGATGACCAAGATGTGCAACCAGATCGCGATTGCAGGGCTTGTGCAGGGGCTGTCCGAGGCGATGCATTTCGCATCTAAGGCTGGGCTGGACGGTGCTGCGGTGATTGAAGTGATCAGCCAAGGCGCTGCGGGCAGCTGGCAAATGTCGAACCGCTATCAGACCATGCTGGACGATCATTTCGCGCATGGGTTTGCGGTGGATTGGATGCGCAAGGATTTGGGAATTTGCCTTGCCACGGCCAATGAAAACGGCGCGAGCCTGCCTGTCACTGCCCTTGTCGACCAGTTTTACAAGGATGTGCAAAAGATGGGCGGCGGGCGCTGGGATACATCGGCGTTGTTCAAGCGTTTGCAGGCCCTTTAACCGGATTTTGGGGGTAGGGCGGGTTTCTTCTACCCTACCCCCAAGGCCGTAGCTTTTTATCCTCGCAGCGTGCCGCCTGTGGCTTTGCTGACTTTTTCGATGATTTTGGCCGATACGGCCTCAATCTCTTTGTCGGTCAGGGTTGCTGTGGTCGGTTGCAAGCGCACCGTCAGCGCGATGGACTTTTTACCAGCCCCCATTTGTGCCTCGGCCTTTTCGCCGGTGAACTGATCGAACAGATGAACGCTGGCGATCAGGGTTTTGTCAGCACCTAGGGCCGCGTTCAGGGCGGTCAGCGCTTCAACTCCGGTATCCACCACAAAGGCGAAATCGCGGTCCACCGCTTGCAGCGTGTTCAGGGCCAACGCAGGGCGCATGGTGGTTTTGGTTTTGGGTTGCGGGACGTTTGCCGGATAGACGGTAAAGCCCACAACCGGCCCTTTCAGGTCCATTTCAGCCACGATGCGCGGATGAATTTCGCCGTAGGTGGCAAGCGTGTTGGGGCCAAGTGCAATGGTACCTGCACGGCCCGGATGAAACCATGTGGGTACTTTGCGATTGATCTGCGCGCGGGCAGGGGCACCAAGGGCGGCCAAAACCGCCTCGGCATCGGCCTTTGCATCGTAAATATCGGCGGGGCGACGAGGGCCGAACGGGTCGCGCGGGGCCGTGTGGCCGACGAGAATGCCTGCGGCTTGGGTGTGTTGTTCGCCGGGCTCACCCCCCGAAAAGGCGGGGCCAACCTCGGCCAGCGACAGGTCCATGAAACCGCGGGCCTGATTGCGGGCTGCGGCGCGCAAAAGACCGGGCAACAGGTCGGGGCGCAGGTGCGACATTTCCGATGAGATCGGGTTATCGACGCGCACCGCATCTTGGCCACCGCCGAACAGGGTCGCGGAGGTTTGGTCAATAAAGCTGTAGGTGACGCATTCATTATAGCCCAAGGCCGCCAGCGTGCGGCGTGCCGCGCGTTCACGAATTTGCGCAGGCGTCAGGATCGGCGCAGGCACACCGGCTCGCGCGCGGGGCAGTGGTTTGCCGACGAGTTTGGAGAGTGATGCTATGCGAGCGATCTCTTCGACCAAATCCGCCTCACCCTGCACATCAGGGCGCCAAGTGGGTGGTGTGGCCGTGGTACCGTTCAGGACAAAGCCAAGGGCGGTCAGGGTTTGGCGCTGCGTGGACTCTGGGATGTCCATGCCGACCAGAGAGCCTACGCGCGTGGCGTCGAATTTATACTGGCGGGTTGTGTTGATGGCGGCACCATCGGTCGTAACGGACGACGCCTCACCCCCACAGATATCAAGGATCATCTGTGTGGCGGCGTGCAGGCCCGGCAGTGTGAAGGCAGGGTCGACGCCGCGTTCAAAGCGGTAGCGGGCATCAGAGTTGATTTTCAGCGCGCGGCCCGTGGCTGCGATGGTGATCGGATCCCAATAAGCGGATTCCAGAAACACATCGGTGGTGGCTTCGGTCACGCCCGAATGTTCGCCGCCCATGATGCCCGCAAGGGATTCGGGGCCATTGTCATCGGCAATGACCATTTGACCGGGAGCGAGTGTGTAGGTTTTGCCGTCTAGGGCCAACAAGGTTTCGCCTTGTGTTGCAGGGCGAATGTGGAGCGTGCCTGACACCTTTGCAGCATCAAACACATGCAGCGGGCGGTTTAGGCCCATGGTGAAGTAATTGGTGATATCGACCAGCGCCGAGATGGGGCGCAAACCGATGGCCCGCAGGCGCGCTTGCATCCATTTTGGCGACGGGCCGTTGGTGACGCCCCGGATCAGACGACCTGTGAAATGCGGGGCGGATTTGGTTTTCAGCTCAGCGGCAATTTGCACAGTAATCGGGCAAGGGAAGCTGCCTGCGATTTCCGAGATATTCAGTGGTTTAAGCGTGCCAAGACCGCGGGCCGCAAGGTCACGGGCAAGGCCGCGCACACCAAGGCCGTCAGGGCGGTTGGGGGTGATTTTAACATAGATCATCGGGTCATTTAGCCCGCGATAGTCAATGAACCGCTGGCCCAAGGGGGCATCAGCGGGCAAGTCAATAATACCGTCATGATCATCAGACAGCATCAATTCACGTTCGGAACAGAGCATACCATTGCTGTCCACGCCGCGAATGTTGCCGGGTTTCAAATCTACGCCTGTTCCGGGAACATGGGTGCCGACGGGCGCAAACACACCGACAAGGCCAGTCCGGGCGTTAGGTGCACCGCAGACAACCTGCACCTCTTCCATCGCAGCATCAGGGCCGTTTGGATAGGTTTCCACGCGGCACAGGCGCAAACGGTCGGCATTGGGGTGCTGAACCGCCTCTATCACGCGGCAAATGCGGAACGCGCCAAGGGTATCGGCAGGGTTTTCGACGCCTTCCACCTCATGCCCCAGATCGGTGAGGGCGAATAGAATGTCATCCAACGGGGCGGAAGTGTCGAGGTGATCCTTGAGCCAGGACAGGGTGAATTTCATGGCAGGGCTCCATTTATGGCGCGTGTTTAGGGGCGGATGGGGCGAAAGACCAAGGTATTGCCCCGGTTCGCGCAAAGTTAGACAAAATTCGGATACAGGATACGCGGGTATTTGGAAAGGTTGGTACGATTATGTTAGCCGATTGGAAAGACCGGATTGACAGAATAAAGCGCATTGTGATGGCGTTGGGTGTTATGAGCCTGTGTGCCATGATGAGCCAGAAAGCATCGGCGCCGACGTCAGAAACCGCAGCAGCGGCTATGTTGCGACCCCAGAACGGGCAATTTGCGAATTGTTCTGCGGAAGAGCTGGAAACCAAGGTGGGGCGGTTTGGCTGTGCGGTTGTGATGAAGCCGAAGGTCGGAACTTCGTCCATTCAGTTTTTGAGCGCTAACAACAAGGAGGGGGCGCCATGATGCGAAACCTTCCGGTGTTCAAGCAACCCTAAGATTATGAAGTGACGGGCAGAGTCGGGCTATGGGTGGTGTTCGTTGCCTATTGGGAAACGGCCTGTTGCGCGTTTTGACAAACAAAAATAAGGCCTTTTTAAGGCATTGCGTGTACACAGCAATGTATGGACAAATTGCTAGATATTCCCAAAGATCGAACACGCCTTCCCATTGGGCGGCTGTGCTTAATCCTTGGGCTGACAATTTTACTTTTGTTGACAACATTGGGGCGTAAGCCAACTGCCTTGGCGGAACTGAGCGCGGCACTGTTTGGATTGGCCTAATGCAGGCTGGGTCAAGCGGCCGATACGGGGCCCGGTAAAAATGGCTGGGTATGGGCAAGCGGGTCGGTCAGGTGCTGGGTCAACCAAGGCAAGGCAGTTTGCGATAAAGCGGCCATAGGCTGATCTAAGGTGTCCACGACTTCAAACACATCAAGATAGGCGATGGTTCCTGCATCGGGGCCTTGGCTGGCTGGATAAAACCGCCCCAAGGGAACAAAATCATCATGTGCCCAAGGACCAAGCCCAGCGTCATCCAGCGGCTGAAAGCCAAGGTTTATCGTACAGTCAAAGCCATATCGGCTGCGTTGCAGGTGGATGGACACAGTGCCAAGCGGGCCGGTTTTGGCCCAAGACATAGGCTTTTTGGTAAAGCCATGCGCCTGCGCGACGGTATCAATCGCGTTGGTGATCGTGCCAAAGGCTTGTTCGCGTTTGTCGGGAAAGTCCGGATCATGGGCGGCGAGGTGCATGCGGACGCCATTGTCGGGTGCTCCGGGATCGGGATCCTCCAAATGGGCGCTGGGTTGCGGCTCGGTGGGTCTGGTGGTGGTTTCAGGGCCGGGGAAAAGGCTGCGGAGCCAAGTGGGGAAGGACATGGAGAGGGCCTTTGTCATGCAGTGTTGCGCAAGTTTGCACGGTTTGCAGTGCCGAGGGAAGGCGTTAGGGCGGCGTTGATGCGGTGGTCGGCAATTGGACCCGAGCCAAAAGCCAATCGCGACGCAGGGTCGGGACGAGAGGTGGACCCGCTTTTCGCCCAGATCAGCCTCTAACCCACGGATTTGTTGGGAAAACAGCACCTTGGGTCACCTTCAGCTCGGCTGTGGCCAGTCGAAAGTTGAGGTGGCGCGCTGGCATCAAACATGCGCAGGGCGTTCAGGTTGGGCAGGCGCATTGCCGGCCCTTCAGGCAGTAGGTTTTCTACAGGGTGATGCGTCACGGGGTTGACGGCGACGGCTTGGGGGCCGTGATTTCTGGATTGTTGGTCTAAGGGGCTGATTGCCCCTTAGACCTTGCTTGCCAAATATCGCCTATTTCAAGGGCAGGCAGATTTCGGTCACCAAATCTGCGGGCCCGTGGGTGCGAGGGGAGGTGATATACACTTCATAGCTGGGTTGGCCCGAAGGCTGTTTGCCTGATTGCGCCAGCCAGTCGCCATAAAGATAGGCATAGGCAGCAGGCAGGCCGGCATAGGCACCCGTATAACGCAAAACGGCATGCGGACCGGTGGGCAGGCTGATGTGCTGCAATGGCGCGTTACACGGCACCGTTTTGGGGGCTGTGACGGCGGCAAAGGACCGCAGGCTGGCTGGCGCGGTTTTGCTGGGGTCATCATAGAAAATCGCGACCATCTGGCGGGTTTTCTCGGTCAGATCGCGGGCATCCAAGGTCTCGAACAGTTTGGCAAAGGCTTCGGTGATCTGCTGGTAATCGCCGGTATGGGGCAGGCCGATCAGGCTGCGCGAGCGGAGCTTTTTGACGGTGACAGGGTACATGGGGCGCGGTCCTTTTGGGCTGAAGGCGGTATCTATAGCACTGTTTGGCACAGATTCGCGCCGAGCACAGGGTTTTGTGCGGCCCCAAAGTGTGTTCAGTTGCATTTCGCCCGTCCAAGCGTCATATACCGCTTAAATGCGAAAGCGGAGATCCACATGAATTATCTTGAGTTTGAAAAGCCGTTGGCGGCGATTGAAGGCAAGGCAGAAGAGCTGCGCGCCATGGGGCGGTCGGACAAATCGATGGATGTGGAAAAGGAAGCGGCGCAGTTGGATGCCAAGGCCGCAACCATGTTACGTGATATGTATAAAGCTTTGTCGCCTTGGCAAAAATGTCTGGTTGCTCGCCACCCGGACCGCCCGCATTGCAAAGATTACATTGAGGCTTTGTTCACCGAATACACGCCGTTGGCAGGGGATCGCAACTTTGCCGATGACCATGCAGTGATGGGCGGTTTGGCGCGGTTTAACGATGTGCCGGTGATGGTAATTGGCCATGAAAAGGGCAATGATACCAAAAGCCGGATTGAGCGGAATTTTGGCATGGCGCGTCCCGAAGGGTATCGCAAGGCCGTGCGCTTGATGGATATGGCGCACCGTTTTGGCCTGCCGGTGATCACGCTCGTGGACACACCCGGCGCCTATCCCGGCAAAGGTGCCGAGGAGCGGGGGCAATCTGAAGCGATCGCACGGTCTACGCAAAAGTGCCTAGAGGTTGGCGTGCCGCTGGTATCGGTGATTATTGGCGAAGGTGGATCAGGCGGCGCTGTTGCCTTTGCCACGGCCAACCGCATCGCGATGCTGGAACATTCGGTCTATTCGGTGATTTCACCCGAAGGCTGTGCAAGCATTTTGTGGAAAGATTCCGAGAAAATGCGTGAGGCCGCCGAGGCACTGCGCCTGACTGCGCAGGATTTGCAAAAGCTGGGCGTGATTGACCGCATTGTCACCGAACCTATGGGCGGTGCGCAGCGTGGCAAGCGCGATGCGATTACTGCCGTGGGCAAGGCGATTGAGACGATGCTGGGCGAAATGAAAGGCATGAAGCCGGACGCGCTGATCAAGGACCGCCGGGCGAAGTTTATCGCCATGGGGTCCAAAGGATTGGCAGCCTAAGTTGGGCGCATGGCCTGCATTGGTTTTGGCGGGCCTGTTTGAAATAGGCTGGGCGCTAGGCCTGAAATATTCCAATGGGTTTACCAAATTGGTGCCGTCAGTTTTGACGATACTTGGTGCGATTGCCAGTTTTTGGCTGCTAAGCCATGCGATGAAAAGCCTGCCCGTGGGCACAGCCTATGCCGTTTGGGTCGGCATTGGCACCGTTGGCACCGCCACGCTGGCCGTGCTGCTGTTTGGTGAGCCGGTCAACGCGATGCGGATTGCCGGAATCGGGTTGATCGTTGCAGGGATTGTTGCGCTGAAGCTGGCATAACCGTCAAATATACCGCCGAATTTCACAATTGCTCATGTCAAACCCCGCGAGAGAGCGGAAGGTGTTGCAATGCCCGACAATCGCCAATGGGCGGGGATGGGTGGTGGCAAGGCTATCGCGGAAACGGGTGATGCGGGCGTGAAACAGGTCTTCGGGTTCTTCGGGGACGCCGTTAGGGTTTTTTGGGCCATCGTGCCACCAGACATCGGGCAAGTGGTCGAAATTCAGTTCAGGGAACTCGGCCCGTAGATGAGCAGGGCTGCGGCCCATATCGCAGCTGTGCGCCAAATGCTCGACCGGGCCTGAGGAAACAGTGATAGGCGCAATACCATCAAAGATGATCTTGGCAGTTTGAATGGCGCGGGTCAGGGGCGTGCAGATGACATGCTGGATGCCAAGATCTGCGGCTTGATCACGGGCGGCAAGGGCTTGGGCCCGGCCAAGCTCGGTCAAGGGCGCGTCAAAGATCAGGGGGTCGGGGCCGCCATCGGTGTGGGCTGCGTTAAATTCGGATTGGCCGTGGCGGATCAGATAGATGGGCATTGGGGCGCTTTCGTCAATGATTTTTGAGGACGCTAGGCCCAAGGGCGGTGGGGCGCAATGCAAAAAGGCAGGGGAATGACCCCCTGCCCAAATCGCGGATTTAGCGCCCGATTAATGTGCCATAAACACCGGAACCTCAGCCGTTTCTAGCATGTTGCGGGTGGCACCGCCCAAAATCGCCTCGCGGAAGCGCGAGTGACCATAGGCACCCATGACCAGCATATCGGCATTCACATCACGGCAATGGCGGGCCAAAACGTCCGAGATGCGGGGCATCGTGCGCGCAAGCACAGACACCTCGGCCTTAACCCCGTGGCGCACTAACATTTGGCAAAGCGCCCCGCCCGGATCAGACCGTTCGGGCCCGTGTTGTGGTGGGTCGATGATGGTAATCCAGACCTGATCGGCATGTTTGAGGAAAGGTAATGCGTAGCGTACGGCGTTCAGAGCCTCGCGGCTTTGGTTCCAGGCGATAACGACGCGTTTGCCGATGTTTGTGGCATCAAGTGGCGCATCGGGCAGCACCAGAACCGGGGCTTGGCCCTGGAACATCGCGGATTCGACGATTGCTTCTTCTTCATCGCCGTGATTTTCACCGTAGGGCTTGGCGAGAACGACAAGATCGGCAAAGCGTGAGCGCGTGGCGATAAGGTCTGCCAAGCCGCCAATCATCGCAACTGCGCCTTCGGACGACCAGCGCAAGGATGGGCCTGCGGCAGCGGCGGCTTTGCGTAAAGCGGCCTCGACCGCTTGAGCGTCGGCGGTGGCATTTTCCTGTGCGGCCTGCACGACAATCGCGCTGGCACCCACATAGGAATAGCCAAGCTGGGCGCGGTCCACCCCCAAGGCGAGGGCATCAAGGTGACCATCTTGGGCCATCGCAAGCGAAGCGGCGGCGGCAAAAGTTTGCGGCGCGCGCGCGGGATCGGCGCAGATTGTAAGAAGTGATTTGTAAGCCATGAGCGTAACCTCCTGCTGTGACATTAGATCACGCTACCGTTGCGCCGCAGTATGTGCTTTGATCAGCATCAATAAGATGACGGCATTTCATTGACATGGATCAAGGCGCAAGAGCGCCAAGCCGTTCAAAAGCAATATGTCAACGAATACTCGGCCATAACTTACTTTGGACCGGGATAGGACGAAGGGACGCTAAATGTGGGATTATTTTAAACTGATTGCGCTGGGTCTGATTGCGCTAATGGCCGCGATTGGGGCCAATTATGCCCGTGATCCGGCCTATTTGGTTAATGCGCTGACAATCATGCTGGTGGCGGGGGGCCTGTTTTTATGGTCCGTGCGCCGCGTGGGTGAAGCGAAGGTCGCGATACCTGAAAACGAATACTTTGACGGTGTTGTGCGCGCAGGCGTGATTGCAACGGCGTTTTGGGGGGTGACAGGTTTCTTGGTGGGCGTGTTTATCGCGTTCCAGCTCGCCTATCCAAGCCTGAACTTTGAATGGGCGCAAGGCTATGCCAACTTTGGCCGCTTGCGGCCGTTGCACACATCGGCGGTGATTTTTGCCTTCGGTGGCAACGCGCTGATTGCGACCTCGTTCTATGTTGTGCAGCGCACCAGTGCGGCACGGCTGTGGGGCGGCAACCTTGGTTGGTTCGTGTTCTGGGGTTATCAATTGGTGATCGTACTGGCGGCAACCGGCTATTTGCTAGGTGCAACCCAATCCAAAGAATATGCCGAACCAGAGTGGTATGTAGACTGGTGGCTGACTATCGTTTGGCTGGCCTATCTGGCCGTGTTTCTGGGCACCTTGGTCAAGCGTAAAGAGCCGCATATCTATGTGGCCAACTGGTTCTATCTGTCGTTCATCATCACTGTGGCGATGCTGCATGTGTTCAACAATCTGAGCATTCCGGTGTCGATGTTTGGCTCTAAGTCGGTCCAAGTCTTTAGTGGCGTGCAGGATGCGATGGTGCAGTGGTGGTATGGCCACAACGCCGTGGGCTTCTTTTTGACCGCCGGTTTCCTTGGGATGATGTATTACTTTGTGCCAAAGCAGGCGGAGCGCCCGGTGTTTTCGTACAAACTGTCGATCATCCACTTTTGGGCGCTGATCTTCCTGTATATCTGGGCCGGTCCGCACCACTTGCACTATACCGCGCTGCCGGATTGGGCATCGACCCTTGGCATGGTCTTTTCGATCATGCTGTGGATGCCGAGCTGGGGTGGTATGATCAACGGTCTGATGACGCTGTCGGGCGCATGGGACAAGCTGCGCACCGATCCGATCATTCGGATGATGGTTGTGTCCATCGGCTTTTACGGGATGTCGACCTTTGAAGGGCCGATGATGTCGATCAAAGCTGTGAACTCGCTGTCGCACTACACCGACTGGACCATTGGCCACGTGCATTCTGGTGCGCTGGGCTGGAATGGGATGATCACCTTTGGCGCGCTTTACTATCTGACGCCAAAGCTGTGGAACCGTTCAGGGCTTTACAGCTTGAAGCTGGTCAGCTGGCACTTCTGGCTCGCCACAATCGGGATCGTTTTGTACGCATCCTCAATGTGGGTGACGGGCATCATGGAAGGCCTGATGTGGCGCGAAGTTGATGCGAATGGGTTCCTAGTGAATGCGTTTGCCGACACGGTTTCGGCCAAGTTCCCGATGTATGTGGTGCGTGGTTTGGGCGGGGTCATGTTCCTGACCGGCGCGATTATCATGTGCTACAACCTATGGATGACGGTGCGTGCACAGCCTGAACGGGTAAGTGACAACGCGCTCGTTCCAGCAGAATAACCGGAGGCAAAAATGGGAATTCTTGACAAACATAAGGTCATCGAGACCAATGCCTCGCTGTTGCTGGTACTGTCTTTCTTGGTGGTAACCATCGGTGGTTTGGTGCAGATTGTACCGCTGTTCTATCTGGAGAACACGATTGAAAAGGTGGAAGGGGTTCGCCCCTACACCCCCTTGGAACTGGCCGGGCGTGACATTTACGTTCGTGAAGGCTGCTATGTCTGCCACAGCCAGATGATCCGCCCGATGCGTGACGAGGTAGAGCGTTATGGCCATTACTCGCTCGCGGCAGAATCGATGTATGACCATCCGTTTCAATGGGGATCCAAACGCACCGGGCCCGACCTTGCCCGCGTGGGTGAGCGGTATTCGGACGCGTGGCATGTTGACCACCTGACCAATCCGCAATCGGTGGTTCCGGAATCGGTGATGCCAAAATATGGCTTTCTGTCGAACAAGGTTATCGACGGTAAGTATATTGAGGACAGCATGATTGTGCATCGCGTCGTGGGTGTGCCTTACACCGATGAAATGATGGAAAATGCTGTGGCCGATTTTAAGGTGCAGGCCAATCCGGATGGCGATTATGACGGCTTGGTTGAACGCTATGGCAAGGCAACCGTGCGCAACTATGACGGCACGCCTGCATTGACCGAAATGGATGCGTTGATTGCGTATTTGCAAGTGTTGGGCACGATGGTCGATTTTTCGACCTTCCAGCCTGATGCAAGCCGGTAAGGGGGCCTGAATATGGATACCTATAGCCTGCTGCGCGAATTCGCTGATAGCTGGATGCTGTTGTTTTTGACCCTTGTGTTCACGGCAGTGATTGTCTGGGCGTTTCGTCCTGGCAGCCGCAAGGTTCATGATGAAATCGCATCATCCATCTTTCGCAATGATGACAAACCCGCCTCAGCGGCGGACCGTTCCGAGGAGGCGCGGAGATGAGTAAGCACCCCAAAAACCAAGCGGGCCCAGGCCCCAAATCCAAAACCCACCAAGAGGGTGACCCAAACACAACAGGCCACAGCTGGGATGGGATTGAGGAATTCGACAACCCCATGCCGCGCTGGTGGTTGTGGACGTTCTATGTCTGTATCGCTTGGGCGCTGATCTATTCCATCGCTTATCCCGCTTGGCCCATGATCAGTCGGGCCACGCCTGGTTTGCTTGGTGCTTCGACCCGTGCCGATGTTGCAGTCGAGATCCAAGAGTTCAAGGACCGCAATGCACCGATCCGCGCCAAGCTGGAAGCAGCCGAGTTGACCGAGATTGCGGCCGACCCAGAGCTGGCCGACTATGCCAACAATGCGGGCGGTGCGGTGTTCCGGACGTGGTGCGCGCAGTGCCACGGGTCGGGGGCAGCAGGGGTTCAGGCCTCGGGCTATCCGAACCTTTTGGACGATGACTGGATTTGGGGCGGCGATATTGAGGCGATCCACACGACGATCACCCACGGTATCCGCAACACCACTGATGAAGATGCCCGCATTTCGGAAATGCCACGCTTTGGCGTCGATGAATTGCTGGAAAAGCCGCAGATCGATGAGGTTGTTCAGCATGTGCTGGCAATTTCCGGGCAAGAGCATGATGCCACGCTGGCAACAGCCGGGGCTGTGGTGTTTGAAGAAAACTGCGCGGCTTGTCATGGCGAAGACGGTAAAGGCAACCGCGATCTGGGTGCGCCAAACCTGTCGGATGCGATCTGGCTTTATGGTGGAGATGTTGCGGCCTTGACGCATACGGTCACCTACTCCCGTGCGGGCGCGATGCCCAACTGGAACACGCGTTTATCCGAGGCGGATATCCGCGCCGTTGCGGTCTATGTGCATGGTTTGGGCGGCGGCGAATAAGCCTTGTTTGATCCGTGTTAACATCAAAGCCCTTCGGCCGATGCCGAGGGGCTTTTTGCGTGCAGTTGCAGGCGTGCGCAGATGTCGCGGGGGAATGCAGTGTAAACTGGCATCTGTGATATGCTATTGATGCAGGTCAAAGCAGCCTGACAGCCGATGCGCGATACATCATCCTAACGTAACGCCGGAGTACACTCGTGAGCAGCCCAGACACCGAACCCAAAAGCCTATATCAAAAGCGCGAGCCGATTTTTCCGCGCCGTGTTTCTGGGGCGTTTCGCAACCTGAAGTGGTGGTTGATGGCGTTTACGCTGGGGATCTACTATATCACGCCGTGGATCCGCTGGGACCGTGGGCCAAGTCTGCCTGACCAAGCCGTGTTGATCGACATGGCCAACCGCCGATTCTTTTTCTTTATGATCGAAATTTGGCCGCACGAGTTTTACTTTGTCGCGGGTCTGTTGATTATGGCGGGCTTGGGCCTGTTCCTGTTCACCTCGGCTGCGGGGCGGGTTTGGTGTGGCTATGCTTGCCCGCAAACGGTGTGGACCGATCTGTTCATTCTGGTGGAACGTTGGGTTGAAGGCGACCGTAACGCGCGTCTGCGTTTGCATCGCAGCAAGTGGAACGGTGAAAAGATCCGCAAGACCGCAGTGAAATGGTCGGTTTGGTTGCTGATCGCGGTCGCGACCGGCGGGGCCTGGGTGTTTTACTTTACCGATGCGCCGACTTTGGCGGTGAATCTGTTCACCGGGCAGGCACATCCCGTGGCCTACATCACTATTCTGGTGCTGACAGCGACGACCTTCTTTTTCGGCGGGTTCTTCCGCGAACAGATTTGCATTTATGCTTGCCCATGGCCCCGGATTCAGGCCGCGATGATTGATGAGGATACGCTGACCATCAACTATCGCCATTGGCGCGGAGAGCCACGTGGCAAGCTGCAAAAGGGTGAAGTTGTTGCGGATCAAGGGGACTGCATTGACTGCATGGCCTGCGTCAATGTTTGCCCGATGGGGATTGATATTCGCGATGGTCAACAACTGGCCTGTATCACCTGCGGGTTGTGCATTGATGCCTGCAATGACGTGATGGACCGCATCGGCAAGCCGCGTGATTTGATTGGTTACATGGCCTTGACCGATGAGGTCGCCGAGATTGCAGGTAAGGAACCCAAGTCGGTTTGGAAGCACGTGTTCCGCGCCCGCACCATCATGTATACGGTCTTGTGGTCGGGTGTGGGGATCGCACTTGTGGTGGCACTGTTCATGCGGTCAGAGATTGATGTGAATGTCACGCCGGTGCGCAACCCGACCTTTGTGACCTTGTCGGACGGAGCAATTCGCAACACCTATGACGTGCGGTTGCTGAACAAGCAGGGACAAGACGAGCAATTCCATATCTCGCTGACATCAGACGCGCCGCTGCGGATTGCGTTGGAGGGTACAAGCGAGCTTACTGTCACCGTTAAGGCAAACGAGCAAAAGACCCAGCGGGTCTATGTGATAGCCGAGCCGGGGTCGCTTGCGGCCACATCGGACCGCACCCAGCTTCGGCTCTGGATTGAGCAGCTTGGGTCGACCAATCGGGTCAGCCACGACACCATCTTTAACGGCAAAGGAGACTAACATGGCGGAAACGTCGGAATTTCGAATCACTGGGCGGAAGGTTTTGGTGTTTACCGTGTCTGCCTTTGCCGTGATTATCGGGGTGAACGTGCTGATGGCCTATAAAGCCATTTCCACCTTTCCGGGGTTAGAGGTCAGCAATTCCTATGTGGCCAGCCAAAGTTTTGATACTGATCGCGCCGCCCAAACCGCGCTGGGTTGGGATTTGGTGCCGGAGTATGACAAGGCCGCCAAAGAGCTGCGGTTAACCTTTACCGACCGTGCGGGATTTCCGGCCGAGGTGACCAGCCTTGCCGTGATGGTGGGCCGCACGACCGAGGCGCGTGAGGATACGCGCCCCGAATTTCAGCGCGAGGCGGGCGTGTTTGTCGCATCTTTGGATTTGCCAAGTGGCAAGTGGATGATGCAGGTTGAGGCGGTGGCCGTCGATGGCACCGCGTTTCGGCAGCGCATAGATCTGTTAGTAAGGAACTGACAATGGCCTTGGCCGAGGAGTTTGACGCGGGCCATGTAAGCCCATCGGCCTGCCCGGCCTGCGCCGCGGCCCCCTCCGCCGAGCGTTTGGCCGAACTCGCGCGCCCCGCTTCTGCGCGCCTTATGCTGTCCTTGCCAACAGCCCATTGCGCGGCCTGTATGTCGACCGTGGAAAATGGCCTGCAAGCAGTGCCCGGCGTGCAATCGGCGCGGGTTAATTTGACTTTGCGGCGCGTTAGTGTTGATGCAGACCCCGAAGTGACGGCAGAAAGCCTGATCCCCATTCTGGCCGGTCTGGGCTATGAGGCACATGAGCTGGACCCCGGCCTGTTGTCGGCAACGGAAACCGACAAGCAAGGCCGCGAATTGCTGATGCGCCTTGGCGTGGCAGGCTTTGCCATGATGAATGTCATGTTGTTGTCAGTGGCGGTCTGGTCGGGCGCAGGGGATGCGACGCGCGATTTGTTCCACTGGGTTTCGGCGGCGATTGCCTTGCCGACGGTCGTTTTCGCAGGTCAGCCGTTTTTCAAATCGGCATTGGCCAGCCTGCGGGTGGGGCGTTTGGGCATGGATGTTCCAATCTCCTTGGCGATCATCCTCGCCTCATCGATCAGTCTGTTTGAGACGTTCAATTCCGGCAATCACGCCTATTTTGATGCAGCAGTGATGCTGGTGTTTTTCTTGCTGGCCGGGCGGTATTTAGACCACCGCACCCGCGCCGTGGCCCGCTCTGCAGCTGAGGAATTAGCCGCACTAGAGGTGCCACGTGCGATCCGCGTAGCGGATGGGGTTGAAGAAACCGTGGCGATTTCGGCGCTGGCCGTTGGTGATTTGGTCCGCGTACGCCCCGGTGGGCGGATGCCAGTCGACGGCGAAGTGATCAGCGGCATGTCCGAGTTGGACCGGTCTTTGCTGACCGGGGAAAGCCTGCCTGCAGTTGCAGGTCCGGGTACGCTGGTCGCGGCTGGCGAGATTAACCTGACCGGCCCTTTGATGGTGCGGGTCATTGCGGCGGGGCGCGACAGTAGCCTGCACCGTATGGCCGATTTGGTCGCCGTGGCCGAAAGCACCAAGACGCAATACACCAGCCTTGCCGAACGGGCAGCGCGGGCTTATTCGCCCTTGGTTCATTTGCTGTCCTTTGGCGCTTTTGGCTATTGGATGTGGGCTACAGGCGGCGATATGCGCTATGCGATCAACATCTCAGCCGCAGTACTAATCATCACCTGCCCATGCGCCTTGGGCCTTGCGGTACCGGCTGTGGTCACTGCGGCGAGTGGCAAACTGTTCCGTAAAGGGCTGCTTATCAAGGATGGCACCGCCTTGGAACGCTTGGCCGAGGTGGATTACGTGGTGTTCGACAAAACCGGCACGCTGACGTTGGGCACGCCCACGCCGACCAATCTAGATAGACTTCCCATGGATGCATTGGCCGTAGCAACGGCCCTTGCGGCGGGGTCATCCCACCCTTTGGCTGTTGCGCTGACCCGCGCCGCTAATGTGCCGCCTGTGCAATTGACCGATATCCGCGAGGTTCCGGGCTATGGGGTGGAGGCGCGCCTTAACGGTCAGATCGTGCGCTTGGGCCGCGCGGAATGGGTGGGTGCGGCGCCTGCCTCTGAAACCGCGACCTATCTGTCAGTCGCGGGGCAAACCCATGCGATTTTGTTTGCCGACAAACTGCGCCCCGGTGCCGAAACCGCTATTGCGGCAATGCAGGCGGCGGGCTTGCGCTTGATGCTTTTGTCTGGTGATGCCCCTGCCCCGGTGGCCGATTTGGCAGCACGTCTGGGGATCACTGATTTTGCCGCAGGCAAACTGCCAGCCGAAAAAGTTGCCCAAGTTCGCGCCCTGCAAGACCAAGGCCATAAGGTGCTGATGGTGGGCGATGGGCTGAACGATACGGCGGCATTGGCGCAGGCCTATGTCTCGATCTCGCCAGCCTCGGCGCTGGATGCCGCGCGCACCGCATCTGATATTGTGCTTTTGGGTCAGGATATGGCCCCGGTTGCCGATGCGCTGCGCATTGCCAAACAGTCCACCCGCCGTATCCGCGAAAACTTTGCGCTCTCGGCTGGGTATAACGTTATTGCGGTGCCGTTGGCACTGGCGGGGCTGGCGACACCTTTGCTCGCGGCCTTGGCGATGTCGATCTCGTCGATTACAGTGTCATTGAACGCATTGCGCTTAAGGTAGCCCCGCATGGAAATCCTGACCATCCTGATCCCGGTTTCATTACTCTTGGGCGGCATCGGCCTCGTGGCGTTCTTTTGGGCGCTGAAATCCAAACAGTTTGATGACCCACAAGGCGATGCCGCCCGTATCCTCAAAACCGATTACGACGACCACCCAAAGCCCTGACGTCACCTTTTTCTGTTCAAAAATATCCCACGGGGGTCTGGGGGTGTGAAACCCCCAGCTGTTGAACACCTTACTCGCCGTAAGGCACCCAAACTGTCTTCACCTCGGTCGCTGCCCGCAAAAACGTCCGACCCTCGGCATGTTCCCAATCTGTTGCGTGGCCATGGTTGACCCAGGTGCGCTTCAAATTGCCTGCCGCTTCGCGTTCAACTAGTGCGGATAGGTCTGCCGCACCAAAGCACCACACCGCATCGACATCCAGATGGCTGGCCAAGGGTTTGGCTAGGTCTGCATGTGCGCCGGTCACGATATTGACCACGCCACCCGGCAGATCAGATGTATCCAGCACTTGATAAAGGTCGGTCGCCGCAAGCGGATCGGCCTGTGACGGCACCAAAACGCATGTGTTGCCCATTGCTATTGCCGGGGCCATCAGGCTGATCAGCCCCAACAAGGGTGCCTCATCCGGGCAAATCGCGCCGATCACGCCGCAAGGTTCATTCATGGCCAGCGCCACGCCACGGATTGGCACCGACTTCACCGCGCCATCAAATTTATCGGCCCAAGCGGCATAGGTGAACAGTCGTGCGATGCTGGCCTCTACTTCGGCCACGCCCGACTTTCCGGTCATATCTTTTAGGCGATGAGCGAATT
>Ga0213868_10001133_pt1 | contig 25814 bp, 32 predicted proteins | sample PICome_9_FD_160087 | JGI IMG/M metagenome (GOLD analysis project Ga0213868, IMG submission 160087) | Coastal seawater microbial communities near Pivers Island, North Carolina, United States - PICO127 | ecosystem: Environmental > Aquatic > Marine > Coastal | place: USA: North Carolina... | reverse complement strand
GCCTTGATGGATCAGGACCGTTCCCGCTTGGGTTCCGATCATCCAAACTGACAAAGCGGCAGATGAGCGATCTCATTGAGGTCATATATGAATACGGATCTCGGCATGGCGTCGAGTGGTCCGAATAGGAGGAAAGACAATGGAAGCCGAACAATTGAAGGCGTTTATTGAACGCATCGAAGCCCAGAACGAGCGCATCGCAGAGGAAACCGAGGTGCGGAAGGAAATCTTCGCAGAGGCCAATTCGATGGGATACTGCGTCAAGACCATGCGCCGCATCATCCAGCTTCGTCAGCGGCAGGCAGATGAACGGGCAGAGGCAGATGCCATTGAAGCGCTGTATCGCGAGGCTCTTGGGCTATGAAATGGCAACCGATAGAGACGGCACCGAGGGATGGCACTAGCGTTTTAGGATATTGGCGTATTGAGGCAGGCATCACTGATTATATCCAGCCAATTCGCTATTTTAATGGCGCTTGGTTGCACGATTGGGACCATAGCGAACAAGTTTTTGCCACCCACTGGATGCCACTACCCGAACGCCCGGAGACAACATGAACTGGATACTGCGCATCTTCATGGCCCCTGTAGCCCGCCGCAGGCTCGCTGTGCTGTATCAGGAGCGGGATAACCTGTCCGCAGCGATACAGAGGGCCAGAAAGGCAAAGAAGGCTGTCAGCGGGCTTCAGGAGGCCGCACGGCGCAACACGGCTGAGTGTATGCGGTGGGAACAGTGGACCTGACCGGGCGTGGCCCTCTCGGCTTGAAGCAACCAAAGCCGGAACGAGGCACAGCGAAGGCGCGGGCGCACATTGCCCGCGTCAAGCAATTGCCATGCGTAATCTGTCAGAAACCCGGCCCGTCAGATGCGCATCATGTCATCTGTGACCGATACGGCACTGCGAAGGCCAGCGACCTAGAGGTCATCCCGCTCTGCAAATCCTGTCACCAGCACGGGCCGAAAGCGATCCACAACAACAAGCGGGCATGGGTGGAGCGGAACGGGCCGGATTATGACTATCTGCCCATCGTGGAAAAGATGCTTCAGTCCTCGAATATGTGAGCGGCATCACGGCCCAGAAATCTTGACCCGCTGAACCTCCCCGAAGTCTCGATGGTAGGTGATAGCCTGTAGCTGTGACCGGGCTGTATATGCGTGGCTGACGGCGTATGAATCACGGGCCGTGACGGCGCGCAATTGCTCCCATGTGACGCCGCCTATGTCTGCGCTTTTGTGGTGATGCAGATGGCCCGTCCACAAATAGCGGTGACGCGTCCTGCCCCAAGCCTCTGAATATTCGTCGGCCAGAAACATGACCATTCGCTCGGCCTTGCTCTTGTCGCCGTGATGCGCTGCAATCAAGCACTTGCCAAATTCATGCGTGAAAAACTCACCCGGAACCTTCTGCACATCAACGCGCGGATCATCCCTATACCGCTCTGCCAGCGCGAACATGACGGCCATATAGCTTGTCAGGTTATGGTTTCCGGGCAGAATGCGGACAATGACCCGATTGTGCTTTGCACGCGCCAAATCAATCGACGTTGCAACGGCGTAGATGGTCAGATCCAGCGTCTTGAAGTGCCGCGTATCGACATCAAGGACATGCTTTGACCGGGGTGTCATATTGGTCTGGTCATCGGCGTGCATCAAGTCGCCAACATCCAAGATGATTGCAGTTTCGCTGTCCGGGGATGATGCAACAGCCCGACCCACCCACGATGTCACGCGGTCAACGGCTGTCTTGGTATTGTAATCCTCGCCAGTTTCCTCGCCCCATGCCATCATCCCGATGTGCACGTCAGCCAGCGGATATATCGTCATCAGATCTTCTAAGGCGTGCTGGGGGGCGGCAACTTCAGGCGCGGGGGGAATGTCAGTAAAAGCGTCCCTGATCCGCTCCAGCATGTCATCCCGCAGTTCCGTTTCGTCAACAGACCAGCGAGTTGTCCCGACCTTTTTACCGTCGGCATCGTAGTCGTGTATCCAGCCGCCACGCGCCTCACTGGGCTTCAGCTTGGCCCTGTCAACGACATTCCGCGCACCCTCTGAAAGATGGAACCCGTGCAGCTTGGCAGCGCGAAGACGATGGTCAAATGTGCTGCGAGATATGCCGAGAAGTTCATATGCGCCTTTCATCGAATAATCGGCTTGGACATATGCATCCCAAGCCTCGCGCATTTTCTCTTCGGTCAGCTTAGGCGTAGGCATTACGAACAAAACTCCCGATATATCTCATTCTCTGCCACGATCTGCGCCAGAAGCCGTCTGTCGTTGTCGGCCAGCCAGTTGATCGTCTCGGCAGAGGTAAAATATTTCGGGCGGGCAATGTCGCAGAAGTCGCCTTCAGTCGCCTTTACGCAGCCACTCAGAGGCACGATCAACAAGATAGGGATCAGTTTCCACATCGTCTTGTATCCTTCCGGCTTTCTTCATTGCATCAACGCGGGCATTTGCACGCTCGCGCTCGATGTCCCTGCGTTCACTCTGGCGGATCATTCGAATGATGTGCCAAGCAGCAGCAGCGCCAACGGCCAGAGCGGCGAGGTATAGGCGCAGCCGGGAGATCACCGGGAACGCTTCCACAGGACGTAGCAGATCAACGCAGCGGCCACGCAGACAGCCACAAGCTGCGCAGTGGGTGCAAGGTTGCCCAGAAGCGAACCCGCCAGCGGGGCGTGCTCCACAGCGGCTGCCACGGCCCCTGCAACGCCTGCACCTGCCACAGCCTGCGCCTGCTTGTCCTCGGACAGCTTCTCAGGCTGACGGGGCGGCTCAATGGGCCAGTCGGTTGCCGTCTTGGGCCAAGGCGTTCCCCAGCTACGCGCAGCGCCAGTGTCGATGTGCATGAACCCGCTCTTGGGGTAATACCCAAACCCGGTGAATCCGATCTTTCGGGCCGCTGCCTCGAACTCATGCGGATCGTGATTGTCCATCCGAACATCGAAAGCGTCGCCCTGCATGTGGCGACTGTTCTTGGCCCCACCGACGCGGGTATTGTGCGACCGGGATCGGTAGGCCGATGTGAGGATCAGAGGCTTGCCCAGAGCGCTCCTGAGCGCCTGTAGCTTGTCCAGCGCGTGATCGTCCACAAGCAACTCACCCGTGCCCTTGCAGGCGATCTCACGCGGCGAGAACGATGGCCAGCGCCACTCATGCGCAGGTAAGTCGCGGAAATGGGCGTAGCGCTTTTTCATGTCACTTCCTCAGTGCAGACTCAATCGTGTCCAACTTCTCAAAGACGCGCTTGAAGTTGTCGCGCATCTCTTTGAACTCCCGGTCGTGGGCCTCTTTGTTTGCCGATGTCGTGGCCTTGATCACCTCAATGTCCGTGCTTTGCTTGTTTACACGATTGTGCAGAACCCACACAAAGGCAGCGACGGGTGCCACCACCCATTGCATCAAGAGATCAAGTGTTTCCATAGCGGGCCTCATAGCGAAAGATTGAGCAGCGATTTCATTCTACACAACCTACAGTTCCATTGGAATGCTTTGCAGACCCATAGCTGCGAGAGCCTCTGGACCCTTCATGCCGATGACTGCCACCAGCTTATCTGCACCGACTTTGGGGACAGGGTTGCTTGGGACTTCACCAGTCTCAAAGTCAGGTTGTGCAGGTTGCCAGATGACCAGACGATCCTGCGCACGACGAGCACCAGCGAGGTTCACGACGTAGGGTGCCCCATATTCGCCAGTCTCCTCGTCCAAGGTGCCTACGTCAGCGGCAGGACGTTCCACCGGACCCATCGTAGTAACCGTGGCGATCCAGCCTGTAGAAGCCTCGAAGCTACTGATGTGGTAGATGTTACCAGCAGCGTCTTGGTATTGGGCCGAGAAGGAGTTTTCCCATTCGGCAGGGGTGTAGCCGTTGATCCAGCCAAGAGCCACTGCAAGGTCACGGGTGTCGTCCAGTTCCTCTGCGGGGGTTGCGATGGTCAGTCTCATGGCAGTGTCACCCCGCTGCGTGTGGCTAGGTAGGCTTCGGTGTTGGTGATTTCGCCTGTGGTGAGGATGGGACCGAAGCGGAAAACAAGGGCATACATCTCGCCATTAAAGAAAGACCCCGTCAGCCCACGACTGCCTATGTACATTGGTAAGGTTCCAAAATTGCCAGAACTACCTGAGCCAGACAGAGAAATTCCAGCTTCGCTGCCGTTTATTCTCGCTGAAATCTCAGTCGATGCGGCCCTATCTATTTCGGCCACCATAACAACGGTGTTTGGTGGATAATCTGTTGAGATCGTAGCTGTAGTCGCAACGCTCGGAGAATCATACGTCGAAACAAACATGCGGTTCGATACGTTTGTGTTTTGTGTCCAACTAAAGCTGCCCGCATAGCCGTTAGCAGAGCCACCAAACTCCATAACTATTGGGTACTGGACAGTTCCTATGCGGGCAATGCCAGCAAGTACTTGAGCCTTATCCGTCCCAGCTTCGATGGGGGCAGTCACCATACCGTCATTCGCCCCATCAAACGACAGATACTCCAGCGAGGTAACGCCCGCCTCTGTGATGTCGTAGGAGGTTACTACCTTCTGATAGTCGGTGGCGGTGGAGCCAGCATCTAACTGAGCGCCCCAGACAAGAATGTCAGCAGTTTCGTCATTGCCAGCACCATCAATCAGAAGAACACTAGAATTGGGTGTTGTTGTTGCTGCGGATACCGTAACGGAAAACCTCTGCCACTCTCCAGTGACGACATGATTTGAGTCCGTGGAAAAAATCCGCAAACCAACATTCTGTGTGCCAGACCCGCTGTAAGTTTTCATCCAAGCTGAGAATGTATAGATTGCATTTGGTAATGGTGTGGCGGTGAAATCTTGACGAATTCTTGAAAATGTCCCGCCCGTTTTGTTCAATTGGATACGGTCAGCAGTAAGATCGCCATTAGGATCAAGACCTTGATCAGCCGTTACAACAGGGTTTGTCGCCCCACTGTTATCCAGAATCCAAACCGCATCATCAAACTCCTCAGTCCTCTCCAGCTGGTTCCTACGCCCAGTCTCAGGCACACGCGCAAGGATAGGACGAGAGGCGAGGGTGGTCTGGGTGGCGTGGTTGCCGGGGAGCCAAGAGACTGTCTGGCCTGTGGTGATCTTCTGGTAGGCTGTGGCTGTGGAGCCTACTGCAATTTGTGATTTCCTGCATTTTACTTTACGGGATGTTCCCGTGAATGATACGGGTGACCCAACCGTCGAAAATCCCGATGTAGAGGAGGCGGTAAACACATTAAAAAGCCATGTTCCAGAAGCCCCAGCGTCAAACACCATGTTCGCACGGCAAATGTTTCCATCAAGGGGTTCAACGCCACTAGACACAATAGAAGTGCTACCACCGACATCTGTAGCTACAACTTCTTTATTGATTAAATCGATTCTGATAGATGCCCACTCATTGTTTGTGCTTATATAGGCGACCAAGTGTATGAATTGACAGTCTACATATTCAAAATCAAGGGAAAGTTCGTATGTAACCGCTGAAAGGCTAAACCCAGCATCAAACAATCTATGAAAGGAACTGGCGCTAGTGTTCTCCGTAAATTCTGCCCAGCCATCAGCCCTGACTACAGCCCCGTTTTGGACGCTTGAAAACTCAGCCAACTCTTCTGTGTCGGTAAACAGGTTCCTTCTCGCCTCAATCGTAGCCCCTTGGGACTTATCAATCAGGTGAGCAACAGGCTGGCCGTAGGTGGCGAAGGTGTAACCCTCAAGGTCAGTGAACGTTGTAGTAGTCGAAGGCTCATACCATGCACCCTCCTCGCCAGAAGCAAAGAGAGACGCGGGGGAGAAGGGGGCTTCTCCACCACCACCACGAGCCAAAATAGTCGTGGACCACAGGTTAAGCCCTAGGCTGATCATGTGCAGATCCCTTTAGTAGATTGCAACGATAGCCGTCGCCGTCGTGTCGGTCAAAAAGACCCGCGTTGCCCGCACAGGAAGCACGCTGCCCGCCTGAACGCCTGTAAACGTCACAGTGGAGCCAGCAGCCGTGACAACCTTTACGTTGCCTGCGCCGCCCACATAGAGCGCACGGTCATTCCCTATGTGTCCAGTGTCAGACGGTGTTACTGCCGTTGCGTCGTATCCGGGATCTCCAGCCAAGATGTTCGCCATTCTCAATATCGCCCTTCCCACACCCGCAGATGTGAATTGTTGCTGTCGTTCAGTTCACGCGCCACGACTTCCCGCATCGCATGACTGTCATTCGGGTTCACACCCCACTTCTTGGCCCACTCAGCCCAGAGTTTCATCGGAACCAGCCCGACGAGTTTTGACTCCCCTAGGCCGTCCACGCCCGCGCTTTTGAGTGACTTGGCCCGCTCCAGAACTGGGTTGAAGTCGTGCGTCTCCTGCACGATCAGCTTCCCCTCGTCCTCGAATACTCGTTCCGCGATTTTCGTCATCTACAGCCTCAAAGGTCAGGTGCGGATAGGCCATTCTCATAACCTCTGCCGCTTCAGGGGGCATTCGCAATATTGTCCCGCGACGATAAACGACACCGCCCCGGAATATTCCGTCACATGTTACACGATATTCAGCCATTGCGAAATAGGGGAGGACCGTGAAGCCCTCCCCCTTGTTTCTTACGACGTGCTGTTGTCGAAGATGCCGCCGGAAGACGCTTCGTTGCGGCAGATCAGGGTCAGTTCGGTCAGAACCTGACGCTTCTCGTTGTCGCCCGTCTTGGCAAGTTCTTCGTTCTTCGTCGCGCGCAGAACACCAACGCCCCACATGTCATCCTGCATGATGAACACGTCACGGCCACGGTTTTCGCGGGTCGGCTTGAACTCAACGGTTCCCCACGGGGTTACATAGACGGCCATGTGCTTGATGACCTTCTCTGCTTCCGCAGTGATGTTGGAGCGCTGATTATTGTTGCCGGTGAACGAAAGCGCGATGTTCATCTGGTAGGCCGACAGGTAAACCGAATCCGGCTTGCCGCCAGCAGTCCAGATCGACTGCATCACGCCGTCGAACTTGGGCTGCGAGAACGCGGTCAGCGCAGTGGTTTCGTCCGTGCGTGCGTCGGTGCCGTCACCAGTCGGATCTGCACCTTCGTTTGCACCAAACACGGTGTTCGTGAACAGCCATGCGGGTGCGCCTGCCAGACGGCGTGCAGCACTGGACGAGCCAGCAGCGCGAGCCTGATTGGCGAACAGTGCCTTTTCGATGTCCAGCTTCTGCTCTTTGGCGATCTTCAGAACCTGATAGGCCATCTCACGGGCGCGGCCTGCTTTGTTCAGACCCTGATCGGTGCCGGGAATGACAACCGCGTTCTTGAAGATTTGCGTATACGAGCCCAAGCGGCTGGTGACGGCACGGGCTTCAGCAATGGTGTCATCGCCTTCAATGTGTGCGTTGTCAGCCGATGCACGCAGCGAGTCGGTCTGCCATTCGTGGAAAGTGTTGGTCGCCTTGCCCTTGGCGCACGCAGTGTAGAACGGCGTTTCTTCGGGGGAGATATTGTAGATTACATCCGAAAGATCCTCGCGGATGCCTTTTACGTCGTAGGAGTCAAGGGTATTGGTTGGCTGTGCCATGTGTTCACCTCATGCGGTTTGCTATTCGAGCAAGAAATCAATGAAAGACTCAGGCTTTCCCGATTTCTTTGCGGCTTGCATTTTCCGTTGCTGAACGATCTTCTGCGGCTCAGAACGACGCGGTTTCGGCTTCACATTACGCGGGGACTCTGGCTTCTTCTTAGCCTTTGCCGTGCCGCTCTGAAGCTGACGGAACCGATACGCATCATAGAGGATGTCCACATATGCTGCGTTGGTCGTGGCTTGCAGTTCTTCAGCGGACAGCCCTTTGCTCATGCCGTAATCCAGCAGTTCCTTCTTGAGATTTGCCGCCTTTTCCGGGTTGGCAAACTCAGGAATGCGTTGGACCAGCGCCTTGACTTGCTCCTGCAATTGCACCTGTCTGGCGCTCTCTTGCAGTTGCTGGGCGCGCGCTTGCTCCATCTGGATCTGGCGCTGCTGGCCTTGGAACTCCTGCATCTTAACGTCGTAAGCTGCTTTCTCCTGCATGTAGCCGATTGGATCATTTTCCATCATAGACATGTCAGGAGCCTTGGGGGGCGTCACGATACCTTGCTGCTGCATTTGCTGCACCGTCGCAAGGAATTGCTGTCGTTCAGATTGAAGGGTCTGATACAGGCCTTCGGCTTGTTTCCGCACCTCTGCGGCCTGCTGCATTCCCTTCTGGACTTTTTGTTGGCCCGAATAGCCCCGCTTTAGCTCGTCAAGGGTGACCTCGCGCTCCTCACCGTCAACTTTGACTTTGTGGAGTTTGGGTTTCTCGTCGGCGTCGGTGTCTTCGTCCTCATCGTCCTCGTCAGAATCCGGCTCTTCGCCTTCATCCTCGTCCTCGTCGGTATCGATTTCTTCAACCTCTACCTCGTCGGTTTCAACCTCATCCGTCTCCACCTCATCGGTTTCGATTTCTTCGGTTTGTTCAGGCTCAATATCCAAAAGGCTATTGACGGCCTGTTCCATCGTATCAGTCGCTTCCACGGTGCTGATCCTTTTTGTCCTGAACGGCCTCGGCGTCTAATCTCGCTTGGAGGGCGTCTAGGATAATCTGCGTTGCGCGGACCCTCATATGAGCGTCTGCAAGTTCATCAATACCACAATTCGAATTCAGGAAAAAGGCTGTCGCATCTTCCCTGATTTCTTGAATTACGGATTGGAACACCTCGTCAGACAATAGCCGACGTGCTTCCCCTGCGCGCTGCTTTACGAGGCTCAAAACATTTCCCCGAATTGACGCGGCATTGCTTGTTCCTGACGGACGCGGGCAACATCAACGCTTGTGCCATATTGACCGAGAATCTTGGCCGCATCGACTAGCAAGTTCTGTGCCATTTCGTCCCGCTTCAGGTCATCGCTTGCTGCCATCTCCATCAATTTGCGCTGATGCTCCATAGCGGCCTTCTGCATGTCAACCTGCGCACGGGTCTGGGCCTTCATCTGCTCCGCCTGCATGAATGCCATGTTCGGGTCAGACTGCGGCTGTTGCTGGCCCTGTGCTGCCTGCTGCGCCTGCATAAGCAACTGCTGCTCCATCTGCGGGTTCATCGGGTTGTAATACCGATCCGCATTGTGAATGCCGGACATGCCGAGAAGATCAGCGAGCGTGTTGCGCATCTGCGTCATGCTGACCAGACCATTCGTCGGGCCATATGTCTGCCAAATCTGCATCTGCGTCTGCAAGGTGGTTTGCAGCATCATCATACGCTCTTCGCGGGCGTTGTTGCCCAGACCGACATTCGTGACCAGATCCAGATCATTCGTCCAGCTACGCGGATCAACCGGGACAAACTGCCCGTCCAGACGCATCATCTCGCCGGGGTTCGGGTTTGCCCGTGCGATTTGCGCAATGAGGCGGAACATCTGCTTCATCCCGCCTTCAGCAAGGTTGCGGGCGATCAGTTCAGAGACTGCCGTAGCGGCCTGCACAGCGGCATTGACGCCTGCGGCTGTCTGGGACTGCAAGGCATCAGCATCAAGCCCCATAGCGGCCCCAGAGACGCCTGTCTTGGCCCTGATGGCCTCGTCGTAGTATTGCATCGCCGGAAGCGCCGAGACAGCCGCGTTGCCGATCTGAAACTCACGGACGGCGTTGATGTCCTTCATCCGCACGATGCCGCCGATTTCGTTGTTCAGCAGGTCGTCAAGATTTGCACGACCCTCCAAGACACCGAGGCGCGGGTTGTTCATCATTGCGATGTTGTCGAGCAGGCCACGCAGCATAGATGTAGCGGCGTCCTGATCGTCCTGCACAATCTCTGCCAGTGAACGACCAAAGAATGTGTGCGGCTCTGGGTCCACCTCAAATACTGCAAACGGCACATAGTCGCACAGTTCGTATTCCAGAACCTCGTAGTCGTTGCCCGCGCAAATGAACTTATACAGCTTGGGAACGCCCAGCCCCTCAATGTCCATCTTCATGTAGGCTTCGGTGAACTGCACTTTCCGCATTGACGGGTCGTTGGGGTGTTCGTCCTCTGACGTGTCATCCCAGCCACGGCGGGCCAGTTCTTCCTCGTCGTCAACGGTGCCATCGGCAGCCCCAGACAGTTCGTAGACCGTCTCAAAGTCGTAGCCCATAGCAACCAGATCACCGACGCGGGCCTCTGACGTGTGGCCGCAGACGTAGCAGTCCTCAATGCTGACGGCCATGCGGTCAACGAAGAAGTCCTCCGGGGCCACGGCTTCGATCTTGATCTGGCCCTTCAGGCTCTCACGGGCCACGCGCACCTTGTAGGTCGCCATCTGCGGCTGAATGACCATGCCCATCGGGTCAACCACTGCCTCGGCAATGATCGTTTCCTCACGGTCGATGATTTCAACCTCTGGATCGGCTTCGACAAGCTGCAACTGCTCTGGCGTCAGGTCGCTGTATTCATCAATCTCCAGATCCGGCACTTCGTCGTAGTAGACTTTGACGATGCCAGTCTTTTTGATCAGTGCGTCGTGAATGGCGCTGTGCAGCACCCGGAAGCCGTTGTTCCGCTCAAAGACATACTTGGCATATTTGGTGGCCTGATCGGCACCCTGCACAGCCTGTGGTGTCGTCGGGATGAACTCAACAGGCTTGTCGGATTGCAGGAACACCCGCATCAGGGCAGGCTTGATGGCCCGGATGGTGTCACGCACCTTGGTTGCCACAACCTTGGAACGGCCTTCCTCGTGTTCAACCTTGGTGCCGCCGTCAAAGTATTTCTGCGACTCGATCCGATCCGGGGCGACTTCGCTTTCGACGAAATCAACAGCCTCGCGCACTGCGCTGGTGACAGTGCTCTGGATTTCCGTGTCCGTTAGGCGTTTCGGTTTCATGTCCGCTCCTTATTGGCCGTATTGAGTGGCCGTAGCGCGGCCAGCCGAAGGTGCCATGCTCGTTGCCAATGCGCTGGAAACAAGCCGCGCCAGCATGTCTGTCTGCGCGGCGGTAAGCCGCTGGCCCTGCATTGCAGCATCCAGAGCACGCAACGCGATCTGTGCATCTTGCCCACGCGATTGAGTAAGCGCTTTTGCCAAGTCTTGATAGATGCGCTGACGTTGTTGCGTGGTAAACTCGTCAGTGTATCCTGTCACTGCCTGAACCAAGCGCTTGGTCGTGTTGATTGGCTCACCGCGCAATGCCTCGCCAACTGCACCCGGCTGCGTCATCTGCTCGATGTCACCCTGCGCAGCCTGACGGATGGCGGTGCGAGAGTTTGCCGCCATAGCTGCCCGCGTTTCCGCTGCAACGCTAGCCTCATCCAGCATCTTGAAGATGTCATCTGCATCAGAGCCGAGAACGCGGCGGATCTTCTCGCGGGCGTTGTCGCTGCTCATTTCGCGCAAAGTCGCAACGGCCTGACGTGCGTCAATGTTCGGATCGCTTGGAATGCGGCGAACATCACCGACAACCTGATCAATCCGGGTGCGAAGGCCGCGTTTGGCCGCTTCAATCTGTGCATCAGACGGGTTTGCACCCATTTCAAGGCGGACATCCTCAATGCGAGTGCGGGGGCTGAGAAGCCGCTCACCGAACTCATATGCGTTACGTTCTTGGATCGTGTCGCCGCCGACCTTTACCGCCTGCGCATATGTGCCTTGGCTTCCGCCAGTCGCCTCGATCAAGGCATCTCGAAGATCCGCCGCCTGCCGCGCATAACGAAGGCTCTGTTGCGTCTCCACGGGGACAGCGCCTTCAAAGTTGCGCGCGTTACGCGAAAGCTGGTTCAGCGCTTTTTTCATCTCATCGATCTGGCGCACGTTCGGCATTTCAACAAACTGCACGCTTCCGTCGGGTGCAATCTGCGCCATTATCTGCTGGTTGCTAAGCCCGCGATCCGCCATTTCTGCATTGGCTTCGCTCACGGCCTGCATCAACACATTCGGCTCAATGCGCTGACGGATGATGCTTTCGATCTGCTGACCGGGCTGCGCAGAATAGTCAATCGGCGTTCTATACGCTTGATCGTAAAGGTTGCCGCGTTGCGTTTGTGTGCGCTGCATGATTTCAGACACAGCAGTCACCGGGCCTTCAGCGGGCTGGCCGAGAAGCCCCGTCAGTCCAGTCTCAAGATTTTCCTGCGTGCGAACCATGCGTTCATCAATAGGCGCGCGTGCCGCAGCGGATCCAGCCGGGCCAGACGATGCGACAGCATCAAGCAGAGCCTGTGCAGCGGGGCCAGCATCTGCAATCATGCCCTCATTGCCTGCCTGCTGAAGCCGCTGCATTGCCGCGTTCATGTCGCCGCCCATCTCAAACGTATTCTTGAGAACACGGGCCGCATTGGGCGAAATGCCAAACGTCGCCGCAATCTTGGCAATGTCGCTGCGCCGAAACAGGGAGATGACGTTGCGCGCCCCTGCCTCAACGAGAGGCGTAGCGCCGCCAAGAAGGCCGCCCGTCAGCGCACCGAACCCTGCCCCTGTCTGCGCCTCAGAAATACGCTCCTGCGGCGTCACGCCCTCGCCAGAGCCGTATATGCCACCTTCAATGCCGCCAAGAGTCGCCCCAGCAACAGCACCACGTCCGATCTGTGCAGCCCGTGAACCTGTGCCAAGGACAGTCCCCATCGCGCTCGTCAGAGCCTGCGGAGCCATTACAGCAGTAGGCGCGGCAGCAGTAATGCCGCCTGCAACATTCAGGGCAAGGGTTTCACCCGGACGTTGACGCTGCATGGCACCGGAAAGCGCGCGCGCACCCGTAGCAGCCTCTGGTCCAAGCGCTGCCCCCAAAGCCTCATCAAGTCTTGATCCAGCGAATGGAACCCCGCGCACAAATTCACCAGCACGAGCAGCAACGGGATATTGCTCAATCAGGCCGCGCTCAATTCCGCCGCGAGACACTTCTCCAGCCGTCATGCCTGACATAACCTGCTCAACCGCTTTCGGGTCGGTGGAACTATACCCCGGCGAAACAACATATCGCTGACCATTGGGGCGCTCGAAAACGCGGGTTGTTCCCTGCCGCGCAATGATCCGAGGGATCGCCGCGATGTCAGCATCTTGTGCCTTGCGCGCGGCTTCTTCTTTGCTTGAAGCCCGAACCTCAAACTGCACGCCGTCGCGGGTGACGGGATATACTTTGTCAGCCATCAGTAAGGATCTCCAACCACTACGCCGCCAATGCTTGTTTCTTCTGGCACATTTTCACCAGCCGCGCGCCTCCGCCCACGGTCAACAATGTCGCGCAACGCTTTAAGCGATTCCTTGAACGCAGGGCCACTCTGCGCCCTATTCAGGTTAGCAATCGCATTCTGCGCCGCGATACCTTCCCGCTCAGTAATCGCACCGCCGCCCTTCAGGCTTTCAAACGCCTGCAAAAACGCTTGACCCTGAAGCTGCTCAATCCGCGTAACCAAATCAGTGCCAGCTTGAGTCAATGCAGGCACCCTGCCTTGGAACATCCCGGTAACGCTTTCAAGGTTGGGGCTGTTGAGAACGCTGTCAATCAACCGAAGGCTGTCTTGAGCCGTAGCGGCTGCCGCTTCTTGTTGCCCAGCGCGCGTTTCTGCTTGGGCAGCGACTGGACCGCCCGCAATAGGCTCAAACCGATACGTCTTGGTCTGAGGGTCTTGAACAGCCTGATAACCCGGCGGGATGGTTCCAATTGTTGGCGCGCCCGGAAAATTGACGTTTACGCCACCACCAAATGCGCGCTCAATTGCCTGATCCTGCGGAATGTTTTGAGAAATCAAAAACTCATAATTTCGCTGCGCAGCCGTAGCTTCTTGACCGCCGCCCCTAGCTAGCGTCATCGCCTCTGCGCCCGTAATAGCACCGCTGCGCACACCATCTGCCAACTGAGCAAGCCCTTGGCTCTCCAGCCATGCTGCCGTGGCGTTCCGCTGCTGCGCTGTCTGTGCGCTCTCACGACGGCCCTTGATCCGCTCCTGCGCTGATTGGATCAACGCCTGATTGGGGTTGAGCGTCATGCCAGAGAAGCCGATGGCCAGCGTGTCCAGCAGGTTTGCCGTCTCAGGGCGCTGAAAGAACGGGAGTTTTTCAGGCTCTTGGCCTTGGGTCGACACCGTGGGTGTGGCGAGAAGTCCTTGCGGCTGCATATTGCCTCCTTGCGGCGCATTTGCGCCATAGTATGCCTCACGCAACCATTCAGGTGCATTTGCGCTTTTGCCTCCTGCGCCCCAAACGGAAGGCGCACCGAAGCCAATGTGCATAGAACCCGGCTGCATGTAATTTGGGCCAGCGCCAAAGCCTGTCAGCCCGCTTTGTCTGCCACGCCGCACAATTTCAGAAAAAACTGGCTGGTCCTCTGGATTGGCCCAATCGAGCCGACGCCCGTCTTTGTAAAAGAAAACATCAGCAGCCCCCCCAGAATCATGGCGTGTCGATCCAACACGGGGCTGTCCGCTGCCTATAAGCGGCTGACCACCTGAGAACACTTCCGCTTGAACACCAAGTTCAGGCAAAAACCCAAGCGCAGAAACCAAATCCTCCGACAGAGGCATGTTTCTTGTTGCGCCAGTGTTTGCATAGCGGATGTAATCCATCAGAGTTGCAGCCCGCCGTAGTTGACCCGCAGGTAGCCGTCAGAGCCGCGCATGACGAGGTGCGGGTGCGTCTCCATCAGTTCATCAGCCATGACGCCGACCGTAGGCTGGTCAGGGCTGGCAATGCGCTTGCCCTCCTCGTTCCAGTCCCAAGAATACAGCTTGATGCCGTTGCGCTCACCGATGGGGCGGACGTTGGTTTTCAAACGCGCGTCTGATAGAGCGGCGAACCCGCCAGCCTTTGCAATCTCTCCAAGCCCGCCAAGAGTGCTTGCCCCAAGACCGAGGAAGTCAAACAGACCCGGCTGTCTTGTTTGGGTTGAAGACTGCTGCCCCATGTTCGCAGCCCCCAGAGCCGCCATAGGAAGCCCCAGAGACGCCTGTGGAGCGCCAGTGAAGCCGCCATACTGCGCCCGTGCCGCGTCGATGATCTGCTGCTGTAGAGCCTGCTGCATTGCCCCCTGCTGCATCTGCTGCTGGTTGATGCCCATGCCCATGCCAAAGCCAGTCTGGGCGAGGTTGCCAAGCTGACCCGCCGCCTGAAGGCCGATGCCCTGCTGGTTCTGTGCAGCCTGAAGCGCGGTGTTGAAACCAGTCTGACGCTGTTGTGCCGCCATGTCGCCAGCCATCCGGGCATATTCGCCGCCGAGGACGCCTTCAGCCACGCCGTGACGTGAGCCGCCGAATGCCCCAGCCGCGCCAGCCTGTGCGCCGAGTTGGTTCATCGCCATTTCACGCTGACGGGCAATGTCCTGCTCTGTGCGCTGGATGACCTGCTGCGTGTAGGGGTTCTGGAACTGGCCGATGTTTGGCCCCATGCCGGAAGCGATTGTGCCTTGACCTGCCATCTGCAAGCCTTGTGCCGCCTGCCCGAAGACATTGGGCTGCGTGTTCGCTGGATTTGATGCGCCTGCCATGTGTGTCTCCTTACGGCCCGTAGTTTTCAATGTCTGGACGGACAGGCTGAATAGGTGCAGGCACTGCAACAGGCTGCTGCGCGCCGCTCATGTAAACACCACCCGGAGCCGCGCCTGTCTGCTGGTTGATAAACGGTGCCTGCCGCGCAGCATACTGGCCGGGAGCCGCCGCCTGTAGATTAGCCAACGCCTGCTCATACAGCGGATACGACGAATAGCCCTGAATGCCGCCTGCGAACTGCTGCGGCTGAGGTATTCCAGCCAGTGGGTCGCCACCGCCAAGTCCAAAGGCAGACGCCGCCGATCCAGTTCCCTGCATCGCTGCCAACTGCATCGGAGAGAACCCAGCCACGTCAGCCCCCATGTAGGGAATGAAATCTAGCTGAGAAATGCCTTCAGCCTTGGCAATGTTCCGCTTCGCAGCATCTTCAAGCCACGCAGGGATTTCAACCGAGGTTGTTTGACTTCCGCCTTTGCCGCCAGACATGGCAAACTCCTTTGAATATCTGCTTGCAAAGTATCATAAAGGCCACTTTGCAGCAAGTTGACTAAATGGGCATCCCCATGACGTAAAACTGCGGTTCCCATCCGTGCCGAGATAGAACCCGCATCCATCCTTTGCGTCCCGCCACTGTGAAGGCGGTGCATCCTTGAGCCTGTCCCCAAGCGATTGCACTGGGCATCATTTCGACCACCCCGCGCAGTTTGCCGCCCGCCAGAAAGCAGTGCAGCGTTTTCTTCCGTGGAAACACAACAACCTCAGTGATGGCAATTGTGTCGTCGTTGACCCAAGCCTGCATCCGGCCATCAATCACACCTTGAACCACGTCCTCGAACAGATGCGTTCCGCCGCTGTAGGCCAGTGCGGCCTCGATCTGCGGTCGATACGCTTCCAAGTCTATCATGCGCTGATCCGTGTGATGGACAACGACACCGATGGGGATGCAGGGGCATAAGCCGTTGCAGCAAATGCTTTCAGCGAACCGTCAGTGCGGTCTGTAGCCCACATGGCTTCCAAATAGTCATTAGCGCTTACCCGGAAGATTGCCCCCTTGGTGACTGTCTGCGCGGCTGTGTTGTCATGCAAACTGGCAAGGGTCGTCCCGGTCGGCACATCCACGCCATTGACCCTCGGCCAGAAGCGGAAGTTCACCTGTGACGCGCTCGTGCTGTAGATCTGCGCCGTGAAGCTGAGAAGATACAGCCCGCCCTCGTTGAAGATGACTCGGCTTTGGTTCGGTGACGCCCCCAGCGTGATGCCGTCAGAGTAGCCCGCTGCAGGCGCGTCGAACACAATCGGATAGGCCGTGTCAGCCGCTGCCGCCGTGATGTCGCTGTCCTGCGTCAGAAAAGCAAAGCCGTTGGCAATGACAAGCTGCCGCCATTCACCGTCCAGCGAGACAACGGGATACTTGTTTTCCCTGTCCCAGAGGATCGTCCCGTTCTCACTGGCCGGAGATCCGCTTGTCAGCGCCTCAAGCTGTGATCTGGTGCGGGCAAGGTATCGACGCAGGCTTTCACCCCACTGCCGAATGTCTCCACCAATGACGGGAACAGTCACCGCAGCCCCCTTGGTTTGGCGTCAATCCGCATGATGCCCACACGCCAGTCAGAGGCCGTGCCATTGATCCGCATTCTGATCTGACGCCCGGTGAAGCGCACGCTTGTCGGGTTGTCCATCGTATAGGGGCCGTAGCTGCGTTCCGTGTCGTTGGGGTAGAACCGCGTTTTGAACGTGGCCGTGACCTGCCCCTGCGTCGCCTCGTCGGGGATCAAGTGCGTCACGTTCATCACCTGATCGCCATTGCCAAGGCTGATCGGACCAGTCTCTGCATAGATGGAGCCGCCGCTGTAGTTGGTGCCGATCTCGTGCTCATACAGTTCATTCCCGGCGTCCATCATCATCGGATACTGGAACACGCCCCGGTCGATGCCAGAGGAGCGGGACAATTCGCCGATAGACCACCAATCTGCCTTGTAGTCATACATGACATAGCGGTCGCATTCGCTTGAACTGGACGATGGGTAGAACCACCAGATTTCGCCCTCGTTGCCGAGAGACATGGCCCAAGCCTTGCTGATGTTCGTGTTGTTGATGTCGCCAAAGACGTGATCCTGCACGAGGCAGTTCAATTCACGCACCGACGATCCATCGTAAAAGTAAAAAGCATTGCGGCCCATCCAAAACACGCCAGAATCAACAGATATGACAGCCTTTCGGGCAAGCAGGCCGCAAGCCGTGCCGACACGCTCAAACCCATAGACAAAAGGTGGGCCTTGGTAAGATGCGCTGTGCGCGTCAATGTCCGTCAGGATCAGCGTCTGGCCCCGTGTCCGCACCCCTGCCATGATCTGGCCAGATGTTTGCAGGATGATGTCCCCTGCCTCATTCGTGGCCGCTGGCGTCCACAGCGTGTTGTCCTCTCGGTCGCACCACTGCACCTTGCGCGGGTTGCCCCCTGCGCCCAGAGCGAACAGAAAGCGCTCCTCAGTCACAACGATGCCAAGATTGTCCACGGGGGCGTTCGCCACAGCCGCAGCATCGTTGGCCGTGTTAAGTTGCCATTCCCAGATCACTCCGTCCTGCGGGTTGCAAGCAATGAGGTATTCTCCGAAGTTATCAAGGCTCCACGTCGTGGCCTCTGAATAAATGCCGCTGGTGACAGCAGGTGAACCATAGAACCCCGTGCCATAGAACCCGCCGCCGTAGCCAGCGTTTAGTGTCGGGTTGACGTTACCCGCTGTCAGCGCTCCCGGCGTGATGTCTGTTGCCGTGTTGGCTGCGTTCATGATGTAAAGCGATGAAGCCTGCCCGCCTGCAAGCCAGCGGTTGCCGCTGTTGTCCTGCCAAGTGTGCATCCCGCGCGTGATACCAGTGAATGCATCGGCTTTACGCTCACGCCACCCGCCGACAGGACGCAGCGATCCATTGCGCCAGCGGACCAGAGACACGTCACGCCAGCGGTTGGCGCTTTCCAGATCAGTGCCGTTGCGGACAACGCCGGGCGGAAGATTAAGAGGCACTAGTGGCATGTATCAGACCTCAAATGACAAAAGCACGCAAATCATGGCGCATTAGATATTGTTTCCGCGTCCGACTTCGCACCATTGCGAAAGCAAACCATCGTATTGCAACAACAATCGATCTGCGATCCCATCCAAAGTGAAGTCAGCAGACCCTACCAGTCGGATCGTGTTTGACCCCGAAGACGAATGCTTAACAACGACGTCGCGCACATTTGTTGTGGTGTTGATCGTGATGGTTTGCCCATCCACGCCACCGTTGATCGTTAGCAAATCATCCGTTGACGCGCTGCTTTCCGTGTCCACGCGGACAATAGTCACATGCGGGCCGTTCAGCGTGATGGCATCGCTGGCAATCGTGTAACTGTAGCGCAGCGGAAACGACAGCAGGCTCGCGCGGTTGGTCGAGACGCCGGAAGTATCAGCAATAAGTCCGCTTGTCGTGCTAGTGACAGTTGTCGGGTTGACGTAGCGATCAAGGTTGATTGTGTTGCGTGCAGCGCCAGAACCAAACTCAGCAAACGGGCGGACCAAGCCGCTGTCGTTTTCAATGGTTGAAACATGCACGACGTTATCTGTATCGCCGGATCTGCAACGCACAGCGCTCTTGCCTGCGGCCAAGTTGTGGACTGCGATGTTGCGACCCGCGCAGCCGACGCTGTTAAGGTTGAAGTCCACCGCACTCAGGCCCGCGTTGTCCATGTCGATCACCAGATCACTGAACAGGTTGCCCTTCGCGTTCCCAAAAGCAATCCCAACGTCGCAGTCGAATACGTGAACACCAGACACGCGATTGCGGCAATGCGTGCCGCTTGTGTCGTAATTCCCCATCGCAATGCCAAATGTAGCGCCAGTTGCTCTGCCACCCTCAATAAACCCTTCTTGGCAGCTGTTCTTTAACTGCAGCGCGTAGCACGGCGAGCCAGACTTGCCGACGTTCAGCACTTGGCAATTGCGCAAGCCAGAGCGGAACAGGTCGGCCAAAAGAATGCCGTTGTTCGCCGCATCAAGCCCATCTGTGACGCAATCCTCAACGACGTTGTTTGTGTAGGTCAGCGATGCCGGGGATGTGTAGCCAATGATGGCGGTATTCTTGTAATTTGTCACGCGGCAGCGGCGAACCAACACGTTTGAGCAGTTATACCAAACAACCCCGTGATTGGCGTTGGTCGCAAACGACGAGAAACCGGCATCGATTTCAATGTTTTCAATGCGCCAATCATCGGCGGTGTGGATGGACACGACAGATCCAAAGTCTGCGGCGCGAATTAACTTTGCCCCGTCCTCACCGACAAGCGCCCAGTTTGTGGATGCTGTGTTAAGGGTGAGCGAAGACGTAATGCGATAGTTGCCTTTCGGGATGATGCCGATGCCGCCGTTTGCCTTCAGAACATCCAGCATCTTTTGCACTCCAGACGTATCGTCTGCCGAGTTATCCCCGAGCGCGCCGAAGGCCTTGACGTTGTAGCCCGCATTGCCCGGAAGCACATACAGCTTGACCCCGCCCGCCGTGGTGACGTGGTGGTCAGATGCGCCGGATGCTGCTACTTGATAGGCAAAGCCCTCGCTGCGGGTGCGGATATACTGGCCAGACGACACTGTGCCGATCTGCTCAGCAGTGTAGGTCAGGTCCGTGTCTCCAAGCAGCAGTGCCACCGCGCTGAAAGCCCTAGCGCTTAAATCTTCCGCCGAGGCAGTGACCGCCGTGCCGCCGACCTTCCACAAGCCTAGATCAAGGTTTGGCTTGACCGCCGTCGTGCCGTCAAGCAGATCATCGATCTTGTCGGCGTTGTCGTTCAGACTGCCGCCCCATGTGTTCTCGTCACCGCCGACGGTGGGCTTGTTCAATCCGTATGTCGTGGTCGTCGCCATCACTGGTTCCTCGTTCTAAGCCGCAAGCTGCCGCTCGTGCGGGCTGCATCGCTGGCTGCGTTGAGTTGGGAAACGGACGCAGCGTAGAAGCCTGCCCAGATAGTAGCACGTTGATCGTCGCTCAGGTAGGGCGCGGACTGAATCAATGAGCCGTAGAGATACACGTCAGGTGCCTGCGCCAAGAGCCAGTTGCTCGTGTTGCTGTCAGACAACTTTGGGATTGTCTTGTAATAGGTCAGTTCAACGCTGTAGCTGCCATCAGGCGTCGGGTAGAACTCAAACTGGTCCCCGACGTGGGCATAGAGCATCGGCGCTCCCACGCTGTCGTCTGTGTGCCTGCGGTCCATCAGTTCGTTCAGGCTGCCAGTCTCAAGCCTGCGCCTGTCGCTGGTGCTGAGAACCATGCGGATCGTCTCCACCCAGTCTGCCGGGATGGCCTCATACTGGCCGTCAACCGTCAGGGTGGTCTGTTCAATCATGCGCCAGTGACGCACATCACGGGCGATCTGGGCCTCGGCCAGTGCGATGAAGGTAGGCACAACGGCGTTCAGGTCGTCCCGGTTGAGCCAGTTCGATACCGCTGTCTGCAATTCTGCGTAGGTTGTGATTGCCATTTTACCACTTCACTTTGTTGGCCCAGAACGCTGCGGACATCTTGCCCTTGGCGATGTTGTCGGCGTGTCGCGCCTTGAATGACTTGTTCCGCGCAGATCCATCAGGGGAGCCTTTGACGCCCTGCTGCCCGAAGCGGATCGTCTTTACCTTGTCACCCTCTTTCGCCACAACGACGTGGCTCTTGGTCGGATGACTTGGCGTGCGCTTGGGTTTGTTATACCCCGAAACGCCTGCTTTGGATAGGCGCGGATCTTTGGCCATCACTTCGCCTTCTTTGCAGTCTTGGCGCTCTCTCGGAACGCCTTTGCCGTGGGTGCGCCCTTGGAGCCGGGCTTGCGCATCTTCTCGTTGCTGCCCAGCTTGATCCGGCGCTTCTTGGCTGCAATGTTGCTATACAGCCCCTTGGCCATTACTTCTTGCCCTTCATCATGCAGCGACCAGCGGCCTTGCACTTGGACGGGGACGGGCAACCCTTGCAGGGCTTGAATGCGGGCTTGGAGGTGGGCTTTTTCATTTGCGGCGTCCCTTCTTGGATTTGCCTGCCTTGCTGAGAGCAATGGCGATGGCTTGCCTTTGCGGTTTGCCCGACTTCATTTCCGAGCGAATGTTCCCAGAGATGACCTTGGCGGATTTGCCCTTTTTCAGCGGCATCAGTATTGCTCCCCCTGCTGGGCGTCATATGCACCAAGGCCGAGAAGGCCGAGGCCACCGACGCCTGCGCTTAGGTTGCGGAGATGGGCAAACTCTGGGTCAAACAAGGCGAAGCGGGAACGGATATTGGCCGGGTCAAACGTGACCCGCTCACCGGGCTGGCTGTTGACGCCCGGATAACCTTGCGCGGACATAGTGTCAGCCGCCCGCTTGAACCCCTGCACCGTTTCATCCACAGTTGCATTCCACGGGAAAGCCTCATCCGCATCGACAAGGTTTTGCCAATCAATCCGACGCGCATATGTTTGTTCTGAGGGGACCAGAAGCGGGATGATGTTCAGCCCCTCTGACGTTCCCTGCTTCCGCGCGTAGTCCTCAATATCCGTGGGGAAGTCGCCCGTATAAACGCCCCGACCGACCAAGCCAGTCTCGCTCGGCATAAACGCCGGAAAGTCTGCAAGGGTTGCATGATACTGCGGGTCAACTCTGCCCATCTCTCGCGCCCGCGCCATTCTGCTTACCTCGTCCATCGGGAGAGGGGTGTTGGCGAACATATACTGCGGGTCAGCAGCGGCGCGCATTTCCTCTGTTACGTCGCCCGCACGGCCAGCGGCGCGCAGCTCCAAGACCTGACGGGCCATAGCCTCGGCCTCGTTGCGGGGGGCGGGGAGTTCATCAGCCACACGCACGGACCTCAAGATGGACGGGTCCAATATCCGCATTCCAAACTCTGGGTCAGCGTATTTGATTGCATTGATGCCACGATCTTGCAACTCTTTGAGCAATTCAGCCTGCGGCAAATCTCCTTCATCAAGGCCCCTTGATACTTCAAGAAAGTCTTGAAGATCATATAACTCCATTTCGCCAATAGAACTTAGTTTGCTCTTGTCTATGTCAAAGGATGACACAGCATCACCGCCACGCATCCCTGCATACATACCAGCAACTCTTTCGTCAGGTGTTACGCTAAATCCGGGCAACAATCCTTCCGGGTCAACTGTCGCTCGCGGACTTGTAATCAAGTCCTTCCCGCCGTGAAAAACTCGCAGGGGATTGCTATACATCGTCGGGACTGGCCCCGGCTGGTTCATGCGCTCAACGAACCTGCGCCCCACGTCGTCAGCGCCCGCAGAGAAGCCCAGCAAGCCCTCCTGCACGGCTTGGGCCACTGGCATACCCGCACGACCAGCAACGGCCATAGGGGCGGCTATTTCAGCCGTTGAGGACAGCATCTCACCTGCGCTGCCGATCCGCTGCATTGGGGTGCGTCCCGGAGCGACCATTTCCTGACTGGCCTGTGCTGCCCGACCGTATGACGCCGAAGGTGTAGCATCTGCCACGAGGCCGAGAAGCCCACGCATCTCCGGTGGGATGTAATAGCCGATAGCCTCGTTCAGCGCACGGCTACGGGCTTGCCCCGCTTCTGGCGAAACGAACTGCGTGATTTTATCCCAGAGCGTTTCGACCATCAGTAATTCACATATCCGATGCTGCGGAGATAATCCAAGGTGGCCCGCTGCTCTGGCGTCATTGCAAACTGGGGATAGGGCATCCCTGCCGTGCCGCGTCCGCCGTATTGCAGGGGCGGCGTGTAAGGTGCAGGCGGTTGACCACCGAACATTTCAAGAGGCGACTGCTGCACCGGAATTGGTGACGAATTGGGAACCTGCCCGCCGAACATCTCCAGCGGTGACTGCTGGGGAGGGGGCGTCTGGATCATCGGCATGTCGGGCAGTCCTGCCTGCATCGGGCGTGCCTGCGGCCTCACAGCGGCCATGCGGTCCATGTAGCCGTAGGGTCGAGCCAGAGCGTTGGCGATGTCAGAGAGAAGCCCGCCGCCCTCGAATTGCTGCCCAGCGCGGCCAGCGCCGCCACCGTTGATCATGTCCAGCAGCCCGGTATATCTTTGTCCGTCCATAACGCCCTCACATATTCAGGCGCAATATAGCACGGAAAGCGGTGGTCAAACAATCCCGCGAAGGTTTCGTCTGATCGGCGTCCCCCAGTTGTCCTGCGTCACCATAATGCCCTGACGGAATATTGCCACCAAGCCCCATGCGTCAGCCGCGTGCGATGACTGGTCATGTTCCGGGCCGAGGCCAATGCCGCGCCTCTCGTCGCGCTTCTCGTGATACCAGCCGAGGGCGTCACGGCCACCCTGCGTTGTCTCTGCGTTGAAACGACAGTTGGGGAACATCCTGCGGGCTGCGTCGATCCGCTGCAATGCCGCCCCTGCGCCTTGGTTGGGGACAGTCTCCACCGTGAAGCCAGCTTCTTGCATGTAGCCTTCCGGCGTGACCTGATACACCGTGTCGTGCTTTCGACCGTCGTGAGGCAGAACGCAGATCGCATCCTCGTAGTTGTTCTGACGCAGCCAGTAGATGTGTGCATCAAAAGGTTGGCCCACGGCCTCGTAGTAATTCAGCACCCTGACTTCTGTGCCGATGAACTGGACGATCCAGATCGAGGTGGCGTCTGCCTTCCGGGACGATGACCCAATGTCCCAGCAGGCGTAGACCTTGTGCAGATGGTCACGAGCCACGAAGCCAATGCGGTTTTCAAGTTGTGCGTCGGTCAGGTGCTTTGCATAGTATGCGCCATCAAGGACGGTCGCGTATTCACCTTCCCAAATGTGGCCGTATCGCTCTGGGGTAATGTTCAGGCAGTCAAGCCGCTCTTGCTCCAGAACCTTCGGGAACCACGGGTTATGCTTCCAGTTGGCCTGCACGACAACGGAGCCAGTCGGGGCCACATTCCCACGCAACATCATGTCAACAGGATCGGTGGCACGGGCAGGGTTCCAGCCGAACCACAACTCAGAGCCTTCGGCCCGGATCGTCGGGCGCAGAAGCTGCAATGAACGCTCTGACAGAGACTGAGCCTCCTCCACCCATGCCCGGTGGAAGCCCTCCATAGACTTCACGCTGTCTGCGGTGTGGTCCTGCATCCCTGTGAATGTGATGATACCGTCGCCCGGTGTTTCGATGACTTCGCGGAACACCTTGAAGCCCTGAGCCTCGCCTAGCCCGAACTCGGTTATCTTGTCCTCGACCAGACGCTTGGCGCTTTCCTTCAGCGACTTCTGCACCTCACGGATACATGCAGCCCGCAGCCCTGTGCCAAGTTCACCGGGGGCGCGCAACGCATCCTCGACCAGTAGACCCGCAAAGAAGTGACTCTTTCCAGATCCGCGTCCACCATGTGCGCCCTTGTATCGGGCAGGGGCAAGGAGCGGCTGGAAAACCTCTGCGGTGCGGATTTGGAGTTTATTGATTGCCATCAGGCTTCACGATGATCCGCTCAACGACGTGGGGCGTCATGCTGCCGTCGCTGGATGTGTGGTCAAGGTCGTGCTTATCCCGCTGCCCAAGCATCTGTTTGCCAAGCCAAACAAGCATTGTCGGGTTGCCATCCTGCGCGGCCTTCCACTGAGCACGGCGCAACGATGCCTTGCCTTCGTCGCTGTGCTTTTTATAGAAGTCCGCAAAACCGCCATAGCCTTCCTCCTTCAGCCTGCGGTCCAGCGTATCAACTGAGCACTCAAACACCCCCGCGCATTCCTCTGCCGTGCATTGAATGCGGACCATGTTTCGCAACTGGTCAATGTCGATCTCGACGCGAGGCCGACCGCCTTCTGGATCGCCTTTGCCCATTAAGCTGCCTCCCGATCTGCTTTGAGTTCGTCGTAGGTTTGGCCTGTTGCCTCAAGGGTTGCTTGTTGTCCTGTAAAATCCTGCCACCGCTTGATGATGACGTCGCAGTATTTGGGATCTAGTTCCATCATACGGCAGTCGCGGGCAGTCTTTTCGCAGGCGATCAGGGTTGAGCCAGAGCCGCCGAATAGGTCAAGGACCGAGGCCGAAACGTGTGTCGTTTTATCCAACGCTTCAACAGCCAATGCCACAGGCTTCTGTGTCGGATGAACATAGGTTGACGCGCCGTCCTTATTGACGGTCCAAACGCTGCCGATCCTTTTGCCGCAGAGTTCAGCGCCACGATGCCAAACCAGCGCGATTTCATAATCGCTGTAGAATGTCTTTTTCAAATCCCCAATACCGCCACCCGGCTTATGCCATACGACAATGTTCGTCGGATACCCAAGCCCGGCGAATTGTTCGATCCATTTGGTTTGGACCTTCCAGCTTGTCCAGACGAACACCCACCCCGATGAACACGCCTCAATGATCGGCGCAACATCCAGAAATGTGTCGTCATTCTTCAAT
>Ga0213868_10001132_pt1 | contig 25833 bp, 19 predicted proteins | sample PICome_9_FD_160087 | JGI IMG/M metagenome (GOLD analysis project Ga0213868, IMG submission 160087) | Coastal seawater microbial communities near Pivers Island, North Carolina, United States - PICO127 | ecosystem: Environmental > Aquatic > Marine > Coastal | place: USA: North Carolina... | reverse complement strand
CACTTCTGATAAGAGAACCATCTAATGTACATAGATTTATATAATAGTAGTATATGTAGCACTTATTCTTAATGAATAGAAAGGTGTTGCAGTGCTGATCAACTTGATAACCATTCTATCGTCGCAACGAAATCGAAAGTAGTGAAGTTCTATGCTGGACCAAAGTTTCTATTTCTGAACTCGTTCGTTTCATTCACTTCTGATAAGAGAACCATCTAATGTACATAGATTTATATAATAGTAGTATATGTAGCACTTATTCTTAATGAATAGAAAGGTGTTGCAGTGCTGATCAACTTGATAACCATTCTATCGTCGCAAATGCTGATCAACTTGACAATCCTAGTTCCATCCTGGACCATTTTCCCAATGTTGGATTAAGTAATATAGAGCAAATCCAATCGAAGCATAGACGTGTAATCCTTATCTATACTTCAGAACACTTACTCTATGTATGGATATTACTTTTGCAACATATTGATGATGCTACGATAGGCACTCGTCATTGTCGAGATGAAATGAGTTAGGGTTAGGGGATGCCCTTAGGGTGGAGGTGCTTTGTTAGGGTTGGAAGTAGGACATACCAGAGATTTTACGTAGGTTCTACGTCTACTTACTTCGACCTTTCTTCCAACAACTACTTTGACAAACCACTACCCTCTATATGTATTACCAAATTATAAAAGAGTTTGTTAGGATCCATTATGTCTCTATGCACACATTCTTTTCAAAGTCATTCACACATGCAACATTCATGGTTCCAATGCTGACATGGACAGCTATCTGAAAATACAAAATACAAATGACTCAATGTTATACCTTGTAGCAAATTGGATACAGTATAAAAGTCATTAACGAAAGGTTTTTATTGCGAGTAACACGCATGAGACAGTAAAATAGTAGAAACACTCTTTGGTTACCAGTGCGTTTGTCTCGTCAATACTCATAACGTTTGAAGGACTCGTAACCTCTCTGCTTTTGCGATGAACTATCTCTCTTTGACCATTGACCTCTCGATGTTGTAAAAGAACTGTCATTAGGATCCGACTTCGGCTTCCTTGGTGTTGACTTCGAACGGGTTTTAGCTTTAGTCTGTCTTTTTTGTCCACTCTCTTTCGCCACTTTTACTACATCTGATGCATTCAAGACGAGAGCTTTCTTGTCTGAAGCTCCTGCGCAACCCAGTAAATCTCCCAGTTCATATTCTCCTTTCAATCGGGAAGTTACTGACTTTTCAACATCGCCTCCAATTATGTAGTAAAGTTGACCCTCATTATCTTTTTGTTTCAGCAAATCTTGAATCCAAAAACAAAATTTTGGCATGGAAGTAACGCTGCGACCAACGCAAATGTCAAAGGAATTCTTGTGCTTTCTACCGTTGATCGGATCATCGACAATTTCTTCAGCTCTTCCATAATGGGTTTTTACATTTGTAATACCAAGTTCCATTGTCATTTCCTCTATGGCCTTGAGCTTCTTTCCTACACTGTCCACAAGTAAGAATTCAGACTCGGGAAAGGCAATAGCCAAAGGCACTCCTGGAAACCCACCACCCGTCCCTACGTCCACAATCTTTCCTTTTGAAGGAAACTCTGGGATTGCGGCTAAAGCAAGAGATGGTAAAATATGCCTTCCAAACACAATATCACGGTTGCAATCCTTTCTGCTGATAAGGTTGAGTCTATCGTTCCATTCCACAATCAAATCAGCATGTCTCGACAGGAGATTATGTGTCTCTTCGGATATACCCAGTCGGCCTGTTATCAACTTTGCTTCTTTCGAATCAGGACTAATTGAAAATGTAGCAGAGGTTGATTCACCATCATTATGACTTGAAAGGAAAGTTCTTTGGTTTCTATGGATAGCGATGATTGCCATATTTAGATCATTTTTCATTACGGAAAAGGAACGCTTCATCGAAAACGCAAATGAAGATGTTCGCGATACGGAAATTAAAGCAAACATTGTAAAAAATTCTTTTGCCGTAAGCATTTTTACACTCTCAGAAAGCTGAAGCTTGGTAAGAACTTATTCAAATAATAAAGGTACGAGTAAAATAGGTAGTTACTTACTTAGTAAATATTAGTGAAAATTTGGTTGGTTTCGGATTTGCCTGTGCAAAAGACCCGTAAAAAAGCCAGAAGGTGACCCTAGTCGATCAAACATCATCAAGCACGCATTTGAAGAGAGACTATCTAGATACTTATCATGATTTATGTTTTTGAATATCCTCATCAAAAAGGTGCTAAAGACTTTTCAACGCAAATTATTGATGGATTTCTCCGGCTTAACATAATTAAAAAATGGCCTGTTTCTAGCAAAGCTCATCAAAGGACTGACGAGAACGCATTCCCTTGCCTGGGATAAAGCTTTGACCCTTCGCGTTTCCACGGAACGATTTCAATGCGGGGTTGGTAAGTCCAGCGATCAACTCATCATCGTGTGCGCGCATTCCCTTGCCTGGGATAAAGCTTTGACCCTTCGCGTTTCCACGGAAGGATTTCAATGCGGGGTTGGTAAGTCCAGCAATCAATTCATCATCGTGTGCGCGCATTCCCTTGCCTGGGATAAAGCTTTGACCCTTCGCGTTTCCACGGAACGATTTCAATGCAGGGTTGGTAAGTCCAGCGATCAACTCATCATCGTGTGCGCGCATTCCCTTGCCTGGGATAAAGCTTTGACCCTTCGCGTTTCCACGGAAGGATTTCAATGCAGGGTTGGTAAGTCCAGCGATCAACTCATCATCATGTGCGCGCATTCCCTTGCCTGGGATAAAGCTTTGACCCTTCGCGTTTCCACGGAAGGATTTCAATGCAGGGTTGGTAAGTCCAGCAATCAATTCAGGTTCCGTCTTTGGACTGTTCATGGTACTAGCGGCAACTGCGCCAGCTCCGAGGACCTTAGCAAAATTTCCCAACATTTCCCTACGTCCAGTTTCAGCTTGAAGTTGAGTTCCAACACGCCCAGGGGCAAACCCTTGGGAAATAAATGCTGAAGAGCTGTCAATTACAGTTGCTGCAATAAGGGCGGATGTGATTAAAGCCTTGGTCATGATGATTCTATCTCTCTTACGAATTCTTTGTTTTGAGTTATACGTAAAGATGTACCTTTCTTCTTACTACTGGTATGTTTCTCTGTTGAAGAAAATCCTTTCGTCAGAGACGTCGCGCATTTTTAAAAGTTTATCAAGATGATGGCTTTGGTACTAACTATCGTGTGTGTTTTTTTTTGCTGTTGCGTCATGCGTCATTGTCGAGTGTCGAGAGACAGTGGGAAGTGGGAATAGGCATTCGAAAGCGATAACAATAATTAGATTTACAAATTAAACTTTCGAGAGTAATAGATTCGATGAAACAGATGATCAGAGAAACAGTTTTTTTCAAATTTCAAAGAGTACGGTGGACGGTGGATTTTCCAGTATTTCATCAAAAAAATTGTGACATTTAGATGTGAAATGCCATGTCGCTCCAATGACACTGTTCAGGAAATGAGCTTTTCAGAGTCATCAACGTTTGTTTTGAAGAATGGAAGTTATCATGCTATAACAGAAGAAAGAAACCAACAAAGTGGTGCTGAAATTCATGGGGTCGTGGAAAAATGTGGAGACAAAATTAAGAGTGGAGGTGGTGTGGTGGAACACAGTTACAAAAACTGTGAGGCAAATGCGGATGATGGCAACATAGAAAATATAATGGGAGAAAATTTACCATCAAAAGATATGGAGAGTGAAACTGTTGAACGAAATATTTCAGAACAAAGCGATGAAACTGTCACAGGAAAAAAATTACGAGACGTACCTCTTTGTAGGACGTTCGTGCCGTTGCCTGTGTACATGTTAGTAACTACCCGAGAGGGAGCAACAGCTCTTGAGATAAAAGATAATGATGACGTTCAAGGACTTATCCCTGGCGACTTCATTCGTATTGCGCATCCATACTATTCTCACCATTATATGATTGAATCGGTGACAAATAATGTCATTCATATTGACAAGGCCTTTGATTACACACCACTTTTGATGAGAAAATTAGACGACCGTGAATACGCCATTGAACGACTACATAACCCAAACAAAAAGCATGCATCAAAACGTTTATTACATGAAAATGATCCACTCATCCCACTGGCGGAATCAACTGCTTTCAGTGCGGAATCATCAAAAATTATAAATGCTCTGACATTAAAAAATATAGACGAGCGTCCACACTTATGCTTACTTCAAACAAGAGTATGGAAACTAGTACATGAAGACAATGATAAGCGAATTTGGTGGAGAAGACAATACGACGATGGTCTAGTCCCTTGGTACAAAGAGTTTGACGAACACTCGGGGTTTATTCGGAATTTGAATGTAGACGTTAACTTGTGTGAACTAGAAAAGCTTTGCTTTGATTCTTTTCTAAATCCAGATCAAAGTATCCATCAACAACGAGTTCATTACTTTGAAAAAGTGTCACTAGATACTATTATTGATGAAACCTTTAGAGCTGTTTGTGATTGGCACCCAAAAGGGTCTACTATTGACATATTCAAGTGGGCAAAGTTGGCTCGTTCTATGAACTTCTTATCGACTATGCGAAATTCAAATCATGAAGTTGACATGGCATTCTTACGACGTCAATCACAGAAAAAACTGACTTTGAAACAGTTCAAATCTGTCTTGGTAGATATGGCTATACTTAGATTCCCTCCGCCTCGATATAATGAAAGTGAATCATTGTCGCAACTTTTATGGACAACAGTGGTTAGCATCCTTCCTGTGAATCATGCGATATGGACCAAGGCAAAGCACATGGCAATGAATCAAGAGTTGAAACACTTGACGGCTCAAATTCGGATTTCAGCCTGCTTTCGAATGCAGATAATAAAATATCGCCATGATCGAAATCGTAATGCTGCAATTATGATTTCGAAATGGACAAGGAAAACTTTTGCGAAGATAAAATTCCGGAATAGAATCAGTCTAGCTAAGCTAGACTACGTGTATCGACGCAGATATTGCGCTGCAGTTATCTGTCAAAAATCTTGTCGTATGCACATTCAGTATAAAAGTTTCCTTGAATTTAAATCGACGAAGCAGAAAATGCATCATGCAGAAATGAACTGCAGATGGAAATGTTTGATTTTAGCATGTTTAAAAAGGTGGTCTCTCATTATGTACATGGAACAATCAAGTATCCAATCGTTTTCAGTCCTTATCAGTCTTATTAAACACAATGATGCAACTGATGATGAAGATATACAGCTGAATATACGAGTTAAGCTTTGTTCTACACAGGAATGGTTCGAGTTCAAATTAACTTCGTTGGAGATTAAACGTTGCTTGGAGGATGTGATTCTGCGAAAAGGGCCTTTGTCCAGAGAAGAATTGTTCAGTTTCAATAATCTCCGGATGTTGACAAATAGACTTACTATTGTGTGTAATTATTCAATATACTCTGTTGAATTCAAAGCGATGGGTATCGTTGAAAGTGGGGATCTTGTTCTGAATGACTGCTTTTACATTCAAGATAAGGGCTTCAACGTGAGCGCTTATCGAACGTCCGAATCAATCATTCTTCATCTCTTTGATAAAAGATTTCAAAGAAGATTACGAATCTCTTTTTCCATCCAAGAACTATCGATTTGGTTGGACCAGTATGAAAGAAAAAAGAATAATAGACCAATGGATTCGATTCAGCTATGGACATTGGCTCAATATCGAAGACGAACTAAACCACATTCGGAAGAAGAAGGACAAAACTACATACAAAGTGACAAGCTAGTAGTCGTACATACACCACATTGTTGGCTACAGAAAGGAAATGAAAATCATTTAGTCTCATGGTTGGTCCAGAGAATAACGATGGAAGAATGTAGTAACGAAATCAAGATCATTTTGGATTATGAGATACTGTCAGACGCAATCGAGAAAAAAGCAAATACATGTCAATCTTGGTGGAGATATATGTTGTCGCTAAATATGGCACGAAAGGAAGTACATCTTCAATACGAAAAACAATATAATCGAGAGAAGAAAGCTTTCTTTTATGTACATATTAGAACAGGAAGTGTTAAATGGACAAAACCTTTTCCACTGAAAAATGACGATGACATAAAGGATCCAACAGATGAGTGGAGAGTTACCGAAACAAGCGGCGACAGTGGAACTAGAAGACGATACTACTACAACCCCTCCACAGGTCAATCTAGCTGGTTGTCTGAAATCGAAGGAGCTACCATTGTACAGAAGAAGTTCCGTGAACGACAAGATAGAATCTTGTTTGGTTCTAACTTAACTTTCGACCAAATTGTGAAGGCAATTTTGTTTGTCAAGGATGTAGAAACGAAATACAATTCTAATCCAAGCAAACTCTCGAATATTGTGAACTTTGCACTTCTCAATCATTTTATACGTCTCGACATAAAGCTAGCAAAAACGTTATACCATGATGCAATGACAAAAAGCCCTCATCATCCCGTGATTTCTCGATCGTACGGAATATTCATCTTATCCACAATCGAGTTTCCTTTCGTTCAAACATTCGAAAAGGCAAATCGACTCTTTCGGGAAGCATCTACTGCAGATCCAAATCTTGATAAGTTTAAAACTACCAAAGAAAATTTCGTCTTCTGGGCTATGTTAATAAACCCATGTGAACCTCAAGTATTGCTAAATTACGCTCTTTTGCATCAGTGTATTCTAGGAGAATATTATCTTGCTGAAAAAATATACCGTAGAGCTTTAGCATTAGATCCAAACAATCAAGCTATTGTAGAGAATTATAACACATTCATAGACCAACGATATCCCGGTGGAGTCTATGATGGAAATGGTGTGCCACATGTCGTTCTTCGGAGGAGTATAGTAGAGGAGGAACGATATGAATGGGGAGAATTCAAATACATGAAAGATCCATTGAGTCGTCGGACGGAGTATAGTAAATTTTGGTTAAACACTGTGAATGGCATCACTCGTTTTGAAGAACCTGAATGGAAGACTACTGCTTGGGTAGATAGAGTACGGAGAAGCATTGTTGTATCTACGTTTACGAACTGGATTGAGTATCATGATACTGAACTACAGAGATGTTTTGTTTACAATAGAACAACGAATGAATATGCCTGGAAAAGATGATGATTGTGGTTATAATGATGATATTTCTAGTGCTTCTTTTGTTACATGCCGGTTCAGAATATAAATAAAAGCACATCGTGGAAATACTATTTTTTCTTTGAATTAATCCAGCAACGCAGCACGTAGTTGCTCTCTATCTTGGCTCGTAAAACCTATGGAATCTAAGTATCCCTCAACACCTCCATACTTTTCTTTGATATTTTGAAGAGTATCCTTCATAACTTTTGGTGGTGCACATAAAAATGTTTTGGGGTCGAGACTTCTTTGACTCAATGCACCGACCATTGCCTGGTGGTCATCCATTTCCGCATAAACATTGGCAGACAAAGAATAATCTTCGACAATATCATCTTCATTTGCCCCCACTGCTGCTAACATGATAGCAGCGATGATTCCAGTTCTGTCCTTACCAGCAGTGCAGTAGAAGGCAATAGGATGACGATTTTTATCTTTGCACAAATCTAAAACGTACTTGATTCCTTGTGCACCATGCTTAAGTGTCAATTCATTCATCATCGGCAATCCTCCGCCATTAATTTTGGAGATAAATGGCTCTTTCACTCCCTGGCGCACATTCTTACTAAAGATGGCCCCTGGACTCATAGCAACAACCTTCGTAAGATCTCGTTTGCGAACTTTGGACAGTGTTCCTTTGACATATTTCAACTCATTCATAATGGAAGCAAAGTGTCTTTCTTTTCTTTGATTACGAGAAGGATCGTCTACCAATTTTCCAGGTGGATAAATTTTAGCAAATCGCTTACGTCTTTTTTCTCTGCATTCATCATTATTTTCATCACATTCCATTTGGTCTTCATCGTCACATAGTGTTTCTGCGGGTAGAACAAGTTCATTGTCTTGTTCTTTCGCAATGGCAGCCAACTCTGCAGCCGATTCTAACAGATCCATGGATCCTCTTCTGAAATGTGTTGCTTCCTGTATTCCTCGTTTCGCTCCCTGTGCCAATTCTTTCACATGACTCATTAATGATTCTCGCTTTCCAACCACTGCAGTCTGATTCTCATCATTTGGTCCATTTGAATCTTTCTTTTTCGATTTCTTCACACGTGGTTCTCCGGGTGCAAGTTCAATGACTCGTCCATTATGCCTTTCATCCCAAATGAGATTTGTAAACTCTCCAAATACTTCTTCTCTGTCTAGAGTGGGATCATCTTTTAATTCCGTGGGAGAACGCAAATCGACCAAAGTCTTGATACCCAATGTACCAAAGAGTAATTCTAAATCTGCGGGGGATGCATCTGAGAATCTGCCTGTTCGAAAGATTCGTCCGGGTCGGACGGGTGAATTCCGAATAGATGCCAGATCTCTGGCATTTTTTATGTTTTCCAACGATAAATTTCGTTCCGCGCACAATTGTTTGGTTAAGAGCATGAATGCTTCCTCTTGTTGTTCTTGTTGTTGTTCAGGTGTTTGGGGGTCAGTCGACGACGACGACGATGATGATGACAAAGCTGCGGTTGACAAGGGTTGTGTCCTTCCTTTCATTCGAACAGAAACATGGTCCATGTAAACGCATGATGAAAATGCTAGTGCAGCTGGACTTATTTTTGTTAGGATGGGAATGATGATCCAAATGTATCTGACGGAGGTGAATTTCATGGTTCTTTTGTGATCACAAGAATAGTGGTAGTAGTACTACTGCTACAATATATGTGTTATAATAATAATGCTCCAAGGAGGATATTCTTTTGTAAAGAGAGAGAACAGATAGACTGCAGCAGACAGCAGACAGAGAACAGAGAGATGATGACACACAGGATACTCACGATACACTCCTTTTTCTGTTTAGTTTTTCTCCTGTTGGCTGAAAAAGAAATGCGTGGCAAAAACTACCAAGACATCATGGTTTGTTCGTGTCAGCCTTGAACCTTGAAGCGAACCCAAAAAGATCTGATCTACGATCTACAGTATTAGACTCTCGACTATGTAGTATGTAGATAAGTACTACTACTTAGTATGTTTTTTAAGAAAGTAGTAGATTTGATCATACTTATACACTACCATGAAAGATCAGCATTCTAAACCAACAGTGACTGTGTTCAAAACATTTACGGATTCAACGGTATTGGTACTATCACTTCTACTAATACTAATAGTAGACACGAGTAGTTTTGCATTTACATTATTCGAATCATCGATGCAATCCCAACAGTACCATTGTGATCATCGTCGTCATCAACCAGCCCCACCACTACCAACATTACGCATTCATTCAGCATCTCATTCCAATTCAGCACTATTCTTCTTTTTTGGCTCTAACTCCAAATCAACAAAACAGACAGAACCTGAATGGAGTGCATATCAAACATACCCAGAAGCAAACCCTGCGACATATGAGTTACTCCCATCGAATCCTTTCGATATTACCACAGAAGGATTTGTAAGACCATTGCTCAAACAAACACAATTGGAAAACAGAAAACTTAAAGTTGTATACGATGCCAACAGAGATGGATATGATGCCAGAATCTTTCATCAGAAGGTAGATGGAAAAGGAGCAGCCATTGTTCTGTGCAAAGCTGGAAATGCATATTTTGGTGGGTACAATCCTAGAGGTTGGGCGTCTTTGGCAGGCGCAAGAAGTAGCAAGGCGGCATTTTTGTTTTATAAATCAGGGCCCTTCAGTTCAGGTCCTTGGAAGAAATTACGTGCTTTGAATAGAGGTGGGAACAGTATATCTGTTGATCTTCAAGATCAAGGTATATATTTTGGAGCAGATGGTTTAGTCATACCACTTAGAAAGGGATGTAGGGATGTGGCATCTAGATTGGGTGGATTTTATGAAAGAGGTAATGATCCTCCGAGAAATACCATCCTTCCAAGTGCTGGAAGAAATACTCAGTTGCAAGAATTGAAAGTTCTTGTAGGAACGTATGCTCCAGGAGAAGACATTCCGAATTCGGCTGGTGTCAGTGAACTTGGATTTTATTAAAAAAACTTTGAGAGATGTATGACAATAATTAAATCTTAAAATGCAATATCACCATTGAGAGCAGCAGCTAGACTTTCAAGTTGACCACTCTCGTACACACTAGAGTCGACTTTTATTTCATTCATCCTTTTTGGTCGTTGAAGATGAGAGTCTTTTTGAGAATGACTAGCAGTCTTTACATTGATTTGTTCTGGTATTTCAGAAGTTTGTGATTGTGGAATTGTAACATCAGATTGCAAAATATCATGGGAACTTGATATATGAATAGATTTGCTGTCTGTTTGAACTGAGGAAAACGGAACAGCAGTAATATTAGTGGTAGTGGTAGTAGCAGTGCTACTTATTATATCTCGTAGTTCCATCTCATCATCGAGTAAAATGGATGATGGAAGGAAAATATCATGAATAGGAGCTTGTGCATTTCGAAGAATCTCTTCAGCAACATCAAGCGGGCGTATATATTCTCGGACGATAGCTCGAAGTTGTTCATTCCGCCGCTGTAGATTCATCAATTCACGACGGGTGCCTTCTAGCATGAATTTAAAACGTAAACCACTTGTTTTCTTTGCTGATGAAGAATGACTGTGCGACTGGCTTTGGTTGCTTATTCGAAAAGTGCACTCATCGTCATCCAAGACGGCATGATTGCTTCCTGAAAACAAAACGGGATGATCCATCATGGAGTTATAATTGTTATTGTAACTCAACATATTTTCTTTTCTGAAAGACAACAAATTTCGTTACGAGATCTTTGTTACTTTTTTAATAATCCTTGAATCTGATGATGCAGCAAGATATCATGAAATACTTCGGGGGGAGAAAAGTCAAAGTAATAAGATGTGGTGGTAATGTTTAAGGGATAGGTTCTTTTTGAGATATGTAGAAAGAAAGAAAGAAAGAAAGAAAGAAAGAATGAATGAATCTCTTTAGAGTTTTTATTATCTTTCTTCTTGCTTCGTGTGTGCAGCGTGCGAATTGCCGACAAACGACGACAAGGCTATTTTAGTCTTTTTTATCACACGGGTGTGTAGTCCTCTAAAAAATATTGCCTCTTTTTATTATTTTGTCTGTACCGTTTCCATGCGCTGATCCGTCATCTGTGCCTTGTATCTCCTGACTCGCGACTGAAAAATATTTTTGAAATCATTAAGCCTTTCAAACCAATCATGACCGAAACGTCTTCTGTACGAACCTCATCCACTACATCTTCCAGATATCGCACCATTTCAAAAAGCAGTTGTATCGATGAAAGGTAAGAAACCTTTTAATTCATCATTTTTTCTCGAATGAATGATCCTTATTCATACTGATATTTATTGATGTAACTCTGTAGCCTCTTTGGTAGTAAGAAGAAACGCAAGAATTACAATCACACGAAAGCGTCCTTGGAGGAAAAAACTGTCCTGTGTCTAAATCAAAATACTTTAGAGCACATGAAAGTTAAAGCAAGAGGAAAAGAATGTCAGAATTTTGCATCAGTTTCTACGGATGTGAGCTGCAATGAAACCAATGCGTCAATGTGTCAAAGCAATGTTCAAGAAAGGGCAAGGGCCCGAAAAGAATATATGCTCCGTCTTGAAATGGACAAGGCAAAGCAAGTAAATGTTGTAGATCATGATAACAATGATTCCAAACTTAAAGAGATTGATGAGCAACGCATACAGAATGAAGACATTGTGAAGCTTTTGAATGCATGTAAAAAGAGAGCAGTTGCATTTCATATTCGAGATAAACAGTTGGAAGATAAGAAGATTAAAGACGTAAAAGAGACGGAATACGAAAAAATGATGGATATTGAAATGGAGGTAAATAGGCTCAAGGATATTAAAGCACGCGAAAAACACGAACAAGAAAAGGTAAAGAAAAGAATTGCAGACAGAAAAGTAATCGAAGATCAAATCCAGGAAAGGAAGCATCAAAAATTACTACAAGAAGAAGCACGTGACCAAGAAAATCGCAAAATGCTCGAGACTGTCAAACGCTATGAAGAAGAGGAGGCTGCAAAAGAACTCAAACGCAGAGAAGATGCGAAAAAGACAAAACTGGAAATACTAGAACGGAATACAGAGATTCTAGCTGAACGTGAAGCTCGAAAAGCTTTCGAGAAGGAAGAGGAGGCGATGATCATGGCATACTTAGCCGACCGAGACGAAAAATTAAGAAAACGTGAAGAGGAAGAAGAAAAGGAAAAGCAAGCAAAGATTGAATTACAAAAGAAACTATTGGAGAGCCAAACCAAAATTCTTGACAAAAGATCTGAAATGGATGAGCTTCGTGCCAGAAGGGCGGCAGAAGAGGCCGAAAGAAAACATCGACAACGTGAATTAATGGAGGCTCAAAAACGTAAACGTGATGCTCAGTTGATTTCTGAATCTAGACGACAACAAGAAGAGGAACGCAGGCTTGCTAAAGAACGTGAAAAGCAAGATGTTCATAATGAATACCGTAATGCCATTGAACATTCAGCTCAAATGGCAGAACGAGAGCAACGAGAAGCTAAAATTGTTGAGAAAAAGAAGGAAGAGCTACGCTTGATGCTAAAACGTCAAATAGACGAAAATGAATTGAGAAGAAAGTTGAGTACAAAGGATAAATATTCCGAGGGAGTTGATTATCAAAAGAAAATGGTATGTATAAAAAATTCAAATTTTCAAAATCGTAACGGAATGTGACACTCACCCCAATTATACTACACTATAAAATAATAGGCTGCGGATCGTAAGAAGTTTGAAAGTATTCGAGACCAAATGGTGAACGAGATGAGATCTGAAGGTTTGAAAGAAACCTATTTTGCAGAAATGTTACAATTAGACTTTGATAAAATGTTGAATGTGTAAAAGTGATGACAGTGGCATACGTGTGCGTGTGTAAAGTTGAAAAGTAATCATGGGTTGTTTGTTACATCTTTTCGTCAAGTTCACCGTTGTCGTTGTCGTCATCGACTACAATAAACTGGTTCAACTCATCCCATAATAATTGTCTTTCTTCTCCTTCTTTGGAACCATTTAATTTTGCGCTTCGAATAATATTATCGCTTGAGAACCATAAACGGATGATATGCTCTTCACCCTCCTCCAGGGGCAGTCCATGCTCATCGCTAATATAAATTGGTGGACCTTTTTCTAGAAGCCGCCGTAACTCAGCCTGACAATCGGTCTTTTTCACTCGGTCTATATACTGCTGGAACATATCATTCAACATTTGTTCCACAACACATTGTTCAAAAAGTGCAGGTTTCCATTTCAAGGATGGGTAGACTTGATATTCTACATAATTTTCTTCAGTGATGTCCTCATATGTAACCAGACATACCATTCCCTCCTTCGGCTTTTGGTGAACATTCTCGTTACGGTTGGTATTTTGATCCATAGTTGTGGGACTTTGACATGTATCTGCTGCATGTAAATAGAGATTTTACTTGGGTTTTGATGTGGGTTTTGGGTTGGTGCTATCTTTGTCCAGAAGTTCTCATGTTTCTCTCATTTCTCTCACATGTTGACTGAGTGACTCACTCATTGAGAGACTTGAGACTTACGACTAAAGGATGCGCGTATCTCTTGTACTATCCTCTGCACTCTGAACCCTGATAGTACTCTGGTCTAACAAATCGTTGTAAACAAAAAATGCCTGGAATAAAACGAATATGTTTATTTGGGACCTCTGCAAATCCACCCACAGGATGTGGGGGGCATGCTGGTATCGTTCGATTTTTAGCATCCATGACTTCTTGTAATACAGATGACATTCATGATACTTCATTGCTCTTTAATGAAGTTCGGGTATTGCCAGTTTACAAACACATGTTTCATGTAAGCTTTTATCCCTTTCTTTTATTATTTTTTATTTCTACGTTCAAATCCATGAAATTTGATTTGTTTCCAAAAGATCCATTTTGTATGCGTTTCTGGTGTCTCTTTCTTTGCATAAGTGTCTAAGTATCATTTTATATAACCTATGTACAGGAAAAACGCACCGTCCTTGCAAGCTTTGAGGATCGTCTAGAGTTATGTAAACTGGCATTTGAAAACATACAAAATGTCGTCATCTCCGACGATGAAAAGGTATCTTTTGATAGAATCGCACATCAAAAAAATATGTAAGTTTGTGATGGGAGGTTTTCGAATTAAAATTGTTATCGCACTCTTTCTTCATGTTCTCAATGGTCCCTCTTGTTTGAACAATTATGTTGAATGAGTAGTACTAATGAAGAAGAAAAGGCACAATTGAGAGTAGGGTTTATTGATCTGTTAGAAATGCTACTGGAAAGAGATAAAACAAATGAATTCACATTGGCATTGGGTGCTGATACATTCATGGATCTGAGTAAGTACAAATGGAGGCGATCCAAAGATATCTTCAAACTGCTTGACGGTAGAATCATCGTCTTTCGACGAAAAGGAGCATGTACATCAGTTGACATTCAAACCATTGAAGATCGGATAGATGAAATAGCCAAAGAATTGAAAGATATCTGTCCTAACTTAAAAAAGAATGTGCGTCTTGTGGAGTTGCCTTCTCTATCAGAAGTAAGTTCTTCTTTGGTACGATCTACTCATGATGAATCTCTTATGTCAGACGCCTTGGACGCAAAAGTTCTCAACTACATCAAGGAAAAGAAAATGTATTCATTTCAAAAATCGTAGTAGTGGTAGATGACTCACTTACAAAATCATACTCGATTTAAAAAAATACTACTTAAAAAAAAGAGAATAGATTCAAATCATTTCATCAAAACTGTCAAATAATGCAGACAGTAGTATATTAGCTCTTTTTGTCTGATTATCATAAAAATCTTTGATCCTTTGCAGCGGTTTTATTTTAAGCTTCCTGCTTGTTCATTGGGGCAATTTCTGGAACTTGCACGTCCTCCATAATAGTTGACATGATCAATCCAGTAACTACATAAGGATCAGCATTGGAAGAAGGGCGTCTATCCTCAAAATAACCCTTACCCTCAGCCTCAGTATCACGTCCGATACGAATGGAAGCCCCACGGTTGGCAACACCATAGCAGAACTTATCAATGGAAGCAGTCTCATGCTTTCCAGTCAAACGCAACTCATTTCCTTCTCCATAATTTTCAATGTGAAGCTTGTGCTTAGCTCCAAGCTTATAAATAGCCTTCTTGATAACTTCAAGACCCCCCTCCTCACGCATAGACTTGGTAGAGACATTGGTGTGCATACCAGCTCCATTCCAGTCTCCGTCAACGATGGGCTTAGGGTGCAGTGTACAGTATACCTGGAAGTCTTCGCAAACACGCTGAAGAATATAACGAGACATCATAAGCTGATCTCCCGCATCGATTCCAACACATGGTCCAACCTGATATTCCTGTTGTCCTGGCATGACTTCTCCATTGGTTCCAGAGATGTTGATTCCAGCATAGAGACATGCTCTGTAGTGGGCGTCGGTAATGTGACGTCCGAAGGAGTTCTCAGGTCCTACGGAGCAGTAGTACGGTCCCTGGGCACGGGAAGGCATACCTCCCTGTGGCCATCCAAGAGGAGTACGCTCATCAAGATTGAAAAGAGTGAATTCTTGTTCCAATCCGAACCAGATCTCTTCATCTTCTTTTCCCTCGAAGGCTTTAGCAGCTTTCGTTTGTGGTGGTAGTAGTAGTGTGAATCAAATTCATATATGGTGAGTTCTAGTTCAGTATGATTGGTACTTAAAAGAGGTTCCAAAACGACTTTTTTGGTACAGAGTACAAAAGTCTTCATGTGACCTGTATACATATTTACATGGTATATAATGATATACTACTTACCAACGGCACGCTTGTTAGTGGGGAGAGGCTCTCCAGCAGGAGTCCATGTGTCACACATAACAAGGATGTTGGAGAGTCCATCGGAGCGAGGACGGAAGGGATCCTTGAAGATTCGGCGTGGGTAAAGGATAACCTCAGAGTCATCTCCTGGAGCCTGACCTGTGGACGATCCGTCGAAGTTCCACTTGGGAAGAGAATCAACGGACTCGCCCCTCTCGGGACTAAGAGTACGTGTCTTGGAACGTGTGTTTCCAGCAGCATCTACCCAAACGTACTCGGCCAAGATTTTGTCCTCGGGGAAGGGGAGGGCTTCATACTTGGCAATGACCGCAGGATCTAATGCACTCTGACCAGTTGTCTTTGGAAGGACCACATTTAGAGAAGTAGACACACGAGGAGCAATCACGGATGGTGCGAAGGCACTGGCAGTGGATGCAGCGACAAGAAGGATAGCAGCAGTAAACTTCATTATTGGTTTTTTTGGAGATGAGAGATGAATGGTGAAAAAAAAATTATGGTTCCGGAAGAAAGTACGGAACTTTGGGCGGTGGAGAAAAGAGAGAAAATATCGCCATTTTTTTGGTTTTTTCTCCTCTCTCCTCTCATTCTTCTCTTTGATGTGCAGCCCCCCAGATTGAGTGTTCGTAGCTTCTACGTGCAATCTGTACCAGCGATCAAAAAGACATCGTTTGAGGACCATCCATTTTTTTAATCAACTGACACAGACCGCGTAACCGTGTCGGAAAGAGACCATATGTTCATCTTCCTACCGAACGTGGACAAGTTGAATGGTGGTCATTGGATGCGAGGAGCTTGGAGATTGGATCACATCTCGTTCGTATCTGAGAAAGTCAACACACACAAACACAATAGTGAATTTCTTGTTTGTCTGTTGATAAATATATACAGTATTCTTCATAGCTAGTTTTGATAGGAGGATGAGTACAAAACAATGGGCAGATATTGACTCGGATGATTCAGACGATGAACATCACTATGAAAAAATGGTGAGTCTTTTGTTGTTTTTTGTAATATTCAACTGTTCTTATAAAGACATGTCCACTCATTCGCCGTTCCTTTTGAACTGCATGGGTGTTAAAAACATACACAGACATCCGATCACATTCACGACACTGAATCCTATGCTGAAAATGATGAACCCAAGGACGATGCATCTATTTCATCCGAGCCCTCTTTTTCCTCCTCTGACGAAGAAGATGACGAAGATAAAGAGGATGAGGAGAAAAAGGAAGCATTACGCAAAGCAAGAGAAGAAAAACGAAAAAGAGAGGCAGATACTAATGACAAAAAGAAGAAACAAGATGATTTTTCAATCGATGATTTAAATGAATTGTTGAATGAACTCGGTGTCAATCCTGTAAATGGGAATGCAACAGACAATGAAAAGAACAATGACATGGAAACCAACGACGACGACAACGACAACATAAAGAAGAAGACGAAGAAGAAAAGGAATCCTAAAAAGAAGAAGTCAGACACATCTTGTATAGGAACAACAACGACCCAAGAAGAAAGACATGTGGAACAAGTGGATGTATCCGCTGTACTCAAGGCCAAAATGTTGAAAAAGATGAAAAAAAGTAATGCAAATGCCATCGCGGCTACTTCTGCCGTCAAGGAAGAAAAGGCCAAGGCAACGATTGCTGCTACAGGAAAGAAGAAGAAAAAAAAGAATAAGGATATGTATGCCCCTCCTTTCTAAAAAAAAACACAAAACGAATAAAAGGAAGAAGAAAAAAAGAATATCAAAGAACATAACATCCATTCCTTCATCTATATATGAATAGTATTTCGATTGTTCTAGCGACCAACACAAATTTATAAAGTGTGTCCTCGTTGTATTGGTAGTCTGTAGTCGAAAGGATCCGTTGATTGTGAGTCTTGTGAATAGGATAAGCCCAAATATTTGAAATGCTGTAGCACGAGTAAAATCGCATGTACACTCTCTTTCATCTCTCTTATTATGTGTTTGCCTACCTTGTGTGTAACGAATAGAAGCAGAGAGCGTGTGTTTGAAAATACTCTTCTACATACTATAACTAACAGAACACGCCGTCGTTCCTTGCTTCAACAGTAACTCCACATATCCCTATACTGAAAAACAGGGTCAACATGTCCTTCTCGTTAGTATCAACACTCAGCTATGCCGCCATCGTGTCCCTGACGACGACTCAAGCTTTCGCACTCCCCATCGTCGGACCCATTCTTGACATGCAAAAGGACTGCTACGCTCCTCTTCGTGCTGCAGACACTGATAACAGCAAGTCCATTTCACCCACGGAGTACATCGCCTTTGTGCAGTCCTTTTCAGATGACCCCATCTTCGACGTCACCGTCTTTCGAAACCTACCCATCGAACTCGTTGAGGCTCACAACACTCTCGTCACGCGAACGTGGTGCGATATCATGCAACCGCAAGACACGAACAGCTGCCTTGCGATACAGCGAGAAATTATCATCTCGGGAATACCCCCTCAGAACGACAACGATCTTGAATTCCTGTACAGCACCTGTGCCAATACCAAAGTGGCCGTCTACGAAGCACAGGGATACGTCCCCTCCGATCCACCCTCCCATCCGCCCTCATCCTCACCCACCTCGTCGCCCACCTCGTTGCCCATTGTATCTCTGCCTCCTAGTTCTGGAAATGATGACGACGCAGACGATGGCGTTGTGGAAGATGACGACACTGGGAACCCCAATGTGCGTAGAGTGCAGGTACCATTTGGTATTGCCAGCAAAAGTGGATTGACTGCTCCGAATTACAATGCACAAGCCTTACAACCACTCTATGCTGCCATAAACGATCTTTCACAGACAGTACTCAATGCGTTGGGAAATCGTAGGCTTCGAGGAGTATCCTCAACATCAACAAGAAGACTGGAAGTTATAAATGTGGGCAATGGTATTACGTCCATTCAAAGTCAAGGTAAGTCTGATTTTATTCTCCTCTTTTTTCGCTCAATCTTATTTCGAATGTCTCACTTTTATGCCTTGTGACACGTACTCGTTTAGATTGTCCCTCCTTCATATTAGATGAATATCCAGATGCTCAATGCTCCATCATGACTGGGTACATAGATGTAGATTTCACTGGGAACGACTCAAACAATATTGTGGCGATTAGCAATAACATATCCAAAAAGGCACAAGATAACATTCCACTCCCATACCAAGAATACATTGACAATGCTAATGGAACTGATTATGTTGCTTACAATGTCACCAAGGACGAAAACGCGCGGCCTTTCCCTCTATCTGCCATTCTTGGGATTGCAGCTGGAGCAGTTCTTATCGGATTGTGTGCGGGACGTCAATACGCAGTCACTCGAAGAAATAGAACAAAGCCTATTCCAGATTCAGATTCAGAAAGTGTCGAGTTTGAATCGCCATTTGAGGAATCGGGAGCAGCTATTCTGGAAAAGGGTACGTCGGTTGGTGCCAATAACGTGTTAGGTGAAAATGCAAGTGTGGACTCATCCAATGCTGGATCCAGTGGATGGAGTTCAAGTGCTGGATTGTCATCACTTAATACTGGTGTGTCTATTGAAAGTGATGCGCCTGATCAAATGTTCAATTCTAGTTTGGCTGCAATCGGTGCTGCGAGCAATATTTTGCACAAGTCTAGCGACAATAATGCAATGTTTCCCATCCGCAATGAAGATGAAAGCAGTCAGAGTGATCATAGTATTAAGTAAGTCTCTTCACTTTCAAACTGCAACTACTTTTCTCACACACAATGGATCGAATTTCTCACTTTCTTTTTTGTTACAGATCCGCACAAAAGGCACCTTCAAGTCCTACTGCATCCCGTAAACAACTGGAGTCTGCCATTGATGCAGGTGATTGGGCAGCTGTAGGCTCCACTGCCGCACTATTAGCGAGTGATGCCAAGTCTGCTACATCTGGTGATTCTAGTGTGAGCTCGAATGTTTCCAAACTTTCATCTGGAACTTCTTCTGGAATCTCGAATCATTTATCAGTAGTGTCTTTCAGCTCTCGAGAGAAGTCTCGCGCTGCCGAACTTGACAGATTAGTTGAGGCTGGAGATTGGGAAGGTGTTGTGCTTACTGCTGCCAAGTTTGAGGCGGAAAAGGATGATAAAACAGAGGGTTCGGCTAGCAACTCAAGCAGAAAGGATAAAAGCATTGGAAACTTATCCAACAACTCTCCCAGTGTTTCCACCAACATCAGCGACAGCCTCAGTAGCAATCTTAAGCGAGCTGAGCTCCGTGCAGAAGTCGAATCCTTGGTTCGTCGCGTAGTCCCAGATGAAATTGATAATGTTGATGAAATGATGGTGCAATTTCGTGGTCGTGAAGAAGAACTTGTTGAAACTCTCAGGACAATGCAGGAGAGAAGCATTGCCGCTCGTCAAAGAGAAGCAAGTCGTCGCAACGCGAAACGAGAAGCAAAGAAGTTAGCGAAGGCATCGAAGAAGGAAGCCAAGCCAACCAAGTTAGATTTCGAGAGGCAGCCTCTCGTCCAAACGGATGATGAACCTGTTAACGATATTATGTCTCACGATCGTGAAGCTCTTCAGGCCGCAATCGATGCCAATGATTGGGAGGCCGTTGGGAAGACAGCTGAACAAATTATCCAATCTAGTGATTGTGAGTCTTCTTCTGCTCAATCTAGTGATTTTGATAGTGCTGCTGATGACGATTCTGAAGCTTATCTCAGTGCTGATAGTGGCACCGAAAAAGTATCGAAAATTGAAGGTCTCATACAAAAGAATGATTGGTCTGGTGTTGTAGCAGCTGCAAGCGCTTTCAATAAAGCTGAAAAGGCGGAAGATGAAGCTGAAAAGATTAATGCTGATTCGAGTGTATCAACGAAAGGAACTGCGGAGAGAGAAGAAGCAGAAGCAAGGGCACAGGCTCATTTTTGGGCAAATATAGCACAGCAAAGCAAAAAGGCTGAAGGGTCCACTGCAATTGGTGCAAGCGATGCCGCTGATTGGGCAATATCTCGCTCTTTGAAACAAATACAAGACTCAAGTGTGAAAGACCAACCTGAAGTCCAATCTATCGGAAGTAGCAACGAAGAAGATAACTACAGCGTATAGTATGTTCGCATTTCAAATTGAATAATCTGAGGTATTTGTTTTGACGCCCTCTGTGTCTAAATAGAAAGTAATTATTTGAATAAGACCATTTGTTTTTAAAAACCAAGAGAATGCTATGTAAGGGCAATATCATCTTGTAGATCATCTCTTGATGATAATTGACCCGCTTCATTATTAGCATTATCGTCAGCGGTTCTTCTCTGAGTAGAACATAAATCTGCTTCATCAATATTTGTGAAAACGAACCCGACAAGAACAAGAGTTGCACCTAGTATACTACCTACGCTCAACACACTTGTTTCATCCATGATGAACACATCAGAAAGTAATGCCAAAGGGATTGTCAGACCAAGTCCGACAGAAGCCACAGTGGCAGATGTAAGAACTATGGATCTAGCCCATAAATAGTCCGACAACACGTTATCGAATAGTCCTTTTACGACGATGCATAGGAATATAAACCAAGTGAAAGCGTGTGACCCATCATCGTTTCGATTGAGATTACTGTCATCAGTTGCCAAATTTGAGTCATTTTGATTTGATTGCATCACAAGCTGTGATAAGATATAAAAAAGTATTGGTGACAGCGATAGCATATTTAGTAGACCTATGTAACCAAGTAGAAGCTGCATTGAAAAGTTATTTTCATCCTGAGGACAAGCCACTCGAAGCATAACGGTATAACCACCATATCCAATTGCTGAAATTAGACCAAACGTATCCCCATAAAATGGACGATCGGCATCATTTGTACTCTTGTCTGTAGGATCAGGAGTCGCAAATGTGTCGTCAAGTGAAGTAATAAGAGATCCAGTGAACGCTAATGCGACTCCGATGAATTTATTCTTCGAAAAAGACTCATCTCCCCATGTAACTGCAAATATAAAGGTAAAAACAGAACCAGTGCTTGACAAAACTGTCGATGATGTTATTGTTGTGTAAGCAAGAGATAAATTGTAAAAATAATTCGAAAAAAACCAAAGCGGGGCTATCTTCATAGCCATCTTGATATGATGCATATGAGATAATAACATGTGTTCTCGTGTGGGTATATATATATCAGGAGCAAGTGGAACTTGTTCATTTTCAAGCATCATGTCTGTACAGTTTTGCGAAGACTTATCCTCTGAATTGAACGTAGAATCTTCGTGTTGCCATGTTTCCAGTTCTTGAAGAACGTCACGCGAGCGATTTAACTCGTCGGCGGCGGCTTTCCAGGGGATTATTTTATCGTCGTCGATATTTGAGTAGTCGATATATGATGAACTCGTCTGTCCTTTTAAGATACTACATATAGATGCTCGCCAGCGATTTCTTCGTTCCCATATTAACCTCATCGGTATAAAGATGACAAACAGAGAAGTACCAATATATGTTAAGAGAAATGGGCTGTTGAAATCAGTTTCTTGAAACAAATATTGGACTAATATGGATGCTGCACTCCAAATTACTGATACTAAAATAATAAAGACTATTCCAAGTGCATAAGTGGGTGTCATTGTAATCGTCGTCTCAGAAACTGGCGTTGTTGGTTGTGTACCCTGTTTCGTTTTGTGTGTCCTCGTACCTTGGTTCTTGGTTCTTGGTTATTGTTGTTGTGATTTGGATGATTTGTGATGAGTTGTGGTTGTGATTAGGGGTTATTACAATACTCTACTTGTAAAAGTAGTTTTCAACAGCGGGTCAGGTGTCAGGTCCAATGTCCAATCTCCAATCTACTTCCAATTTCCAATTTCCAATCCTATGAGCTTTGTGCTTTGTGATATGTGCCTAAGTAAGTAGTCCAATCCCTACACTAAGTAAGTAATCATAATTGCCGTCAAAAATTGATACATTCTTATGCCCAGGCCATAGAAGAACATGAAATCTCTTGGATTCGGTGCTGGATACTGTCTAATGCCAATGGTCACTTGACATCATTCATGCTAGAAGAGAGTACAGGAGAAAGCATTGGGAATTGGGAGAAGTCGATGAATCAGCACTGAACATAAACGACGGTGAAAACAATAATTTACTTAGTGTCTGGCTACTTAGTATGCGTTTTCAAATGTGATCTGGATGACATGTCATTCTACAATGACTTAAACCTTCCCAGTAGATATTGCACCGTTTCTGATCTTTTTTGAAAAATTCGCAGTCCTTCAACGCCTCATCTTGGAAGCCACTTCCAGTGGAAATACTAAACTTATTGCCTGCATCAGGTCCATTACGACTTAATTCGTCCAATTTTCGTTTCATCATCTTCTTTATGTCATCGTAGTACGTATTGCCGCTTGTGAGAAGATCAACTTTTTCGCTAATATCTGAAGTAAGATTGTATAAGCGAGCGACAGTAGTAGTATTAGTAGCCATCTTGCCGTAGATCTCGATGTATTTCATTTCCCTAAAGCGAACGGCGCCAGCTACATGTTGTTTCCATATACCTAGCGAGTCTCTTAAATTTGCTGTAGCATCCTTGGAATACAAGTAATCAGCAAAACTTATGGAATCATATGCAGAGCCGTAGGGTACAGTCAAGCCAGCCAACTCACACAAAGTCGCGTAGATATCATTCAACCCGACAAGATGATCCCGCCTTTCATTTACAGGAAAATGGTTATCGTATCGTACCATCATTGGAACTCGGTGTCCTCCTTCATAGATTTGCCCCTTAGCTCCGCGAAGAGGTCCGCTTGGTTTATGACCATAAGCAAAACTGCCATGCACGGTTCCAATCCCGCCATTATCACTAGTGAAAATGATGATTGTATTGTCCGCCAAATTCCTGTCTTCGATTGCGGAAACAAGAGACCCAACCGCTTTATCTAGCTCATGCAGCATGTCCATATGTCTTGTGGCATATGTACCGTTCACCGGAGTTCCATCCAAGTAAAAATTTGGAGGGCTTTAGAGTATTGGGACTGAATCATGAGAGAGATGTACGTCAAATATGCTCCTATACGAGGCACTGACTTTATAAACAAACTCACCTATGAGGAATATGCGTAGCGCCTAAAGCAATATGTGCAAAAAATGGATCATCTTTACGGTTCTTCAAATGGTCATCTAGGAAATCGTTCGTCTCGTTCACGAGGATCATGTTGTACGCTGTTGAGTCCCAAGAAATATCACCTTCACCTGGAAACCCTTCCCGAATCATTGAAGTTCCTTGTGGCATGGGATACTCACCAACCTCCCAAAGTTTTATATCATTTTTAGTAGTCTCAAGGTACCCATTTCGGAAGAACGAGTAAGGAGCACCTTGAATTCCTTCGACTGTGATACGAGATTTATCAAATCCAATTGTCTGGGGGCCATCAATGAGAGGATCATTCCAATTATGCTGATTACATGAAAGTATCTCTGCTTTTGAGGAATTGCTTCCATTTGGTGGAACTTTGCCACCCAAATGCCACTTGCCAAACATTGTAGTATGATATCCATTATTTTGAAAGGGTTTGGCCACACTTGATTCGTGAGAACGAAACTGGTTATGCTGACCATTAATATTCCAAGTACCACCCCTGAGTCTTCCTCGATGAGCATAGTTACCAGAGAGTAACATATATCTTGACGGGGCACAAAGTGGAGTAGAATGTACATCTGTAAAAATTACGCTCTTGGATGCCAAAGCTTGGATGTTGGGCATGACAACCTTGCTAGTGTTCGTATTCCAATAAAATGGAATATCTCCAGTACCAACATCATCTGCAAAGATTATCATTATGTTTGGTTTTCTTTGATTGCCGTCACATACGCCACAAGTCAACCTGCAAGAATCTCTATATTCAGACTTTTTGCACCTCTCGTGCTTCTTTCTTGCAACAAATTCGCATGTTCTACGTTTTCCAGATGGCAGATAAAATCCATTGGGTGAATCCTTGCATGTCACACACGTCTTGCATGTTTCAGGACAATGTTCAGCCACTCCGGGTCTTGTGCATCGTAGCCTAGGTTTACGCCGAACCCAGTCACAACCAGGGAGGAATTCATCTGAATCCGATACCATTCTCAACGGTGAGTCTGCACATGTTGTTGTTGTTGTTGGTATTTTTGCGGGTATTGAGTCGTCATTCATTTTTATATTACCATTGTCAGCATGATTGTCGGTTCTCAATTCTTTCTGCGGCATCGAGTCGTCATCCAGAATGTATTCGTATCCCCGTTGCTGCGTGGTCCAGATCATCACGCTGGACCGCTGCCACAATGAAATACAAACAGTTGAGGTTATGACAATGGCGATCAGAAGAAGCTGATGCAAAGAAGGTATCTTGACTCGGCACGTAGGTTTCGGATTTGGGTAGGATTTTGAAACAGGCGTCGGTACGGCATGCATCTTTGGTCGTATTTTTTTACTCTCTTGGTCAGGAGTAGTACCACTGGTGCTCCTACTACTACTGTCGACGGTCTTTGGACTTTTTTAAAGAGGAATCAGTGTCGTTGCCGCAACCCGCAACTTACTAACTTAGTAGCGGCTACGAAGGAGAACTATATCTCGAAGTATGGCGACTGGCAGCACCGGGGGTTATGGTGTAGATATTGATGTCCCACTATCACGTCGATGGGTGTGAAATTTTGTGTGAGGCGTTGCACATTGCCAACGTTGCTCAACCACTTTTAAAAATCTCAAATCCAACTAATGCGTACAAGTTAGTCCTTGTAACGACAAACTGATTTACATCGTATTGGCAAAGGTTATTTTGAAGAGCTTCGGATGTTTGTCGCTATTGGTTTTGATAGTTCCAAAACAAACCAAGTGAGTGATATGTTTCATTGGGATAGCCAAGTCAATGATATACTTCAGAATTCAAAGATATCTGGAAGTTTGGATGATAAAAAGAAAAGGATGACATGCTACTTCTTCGAAAAAATGGTTGATCTAGTGCTGGGAAGCACGAGTGTCTCTGGGAACCCAGGCTTTGAAT
>Ga0213868_10001131_pt1 | contig 25834 bp, 20 predicted proteins | sample PICome_9_FD_160087 | JGI IMG/M metagenome (GOLD analysis project Ga0213868, IMG submission 160087) | Coastal seawater microbial communities near Pivers Island, North Carolina, United States - PICO127 | ecosystem: Environmental > Aquatic > Marine > Coastal | place: USA: North Carolina... | reverse complement strand
CAATCGTGTTGGAAGAGGCGGGGCTCGTGAAAGGTAGCAAGGGTCCATCATCTTCTTTTTCTATTGCAAACATTTTTAGTAGCCTTGGTCTTCAAAAAAATGAGATTGACGGCAGTAGGTAGGTACCAAAGTTAATGTTTTAGTAACACTCGAATGCTCTGAACGAACTATCATTTTTCAAATGTGTTCAAATAGAAGGGACTCCCTGACAAAAATGTCACGACTATCTTTGCTTGCTGTGATTTTGTCGTTTTCAACAAAAGCAAGCGCCATGTACGAAAATGCACCTGTTTTTGAGACCAGCCCAATGAAACTTCCATCGGGCGTTTCTTACCAAGATCTAAGATATGGTGATGGAGTAAGCGTTGATGATGGCAAGAGAGTAAATATTCAGTGGTCTTTGAAAAGATCCAATGGTTATTCCATTGATTCCAGTTCCAATCACGACGGAGTTCCTTTTATTTTTACAGTTGGAGCAAGCTCGACTTCTGGACTACAAAGAGCAGTCTCTGGACTAGATCAAGGTATCCGTGGTATGAAAGTTGGTGGAATCAGAAGGATTGTATTTCCTCCAGACCTCGCTTATGTAGAAGGATTTGATGATGGTTCACCTGGACCCATACCTCCTGGCTTTGGTCCACAGCAAAGAATAAAGAGGGTAATGAATATGCTGAAAGATGATGTACCGGGAGAAAGTTTTATTTTGGATGTGAAAGTCACCCGCGTACAATGATAATACTAAACTAAAAATCTTTAAGGTGAATTCTATCCAGCCCGATGAATTAATACCTTTAACCTAACCATTCCTTGAAGAAATCCTCACCCTTGTCGTCTACCACGATAAATGCTGGGAAATCAACAACGTCAATTTTCCACACAGCTTCCATTCCATCTTCTTCGTTATCAAGTACTTCAACATTTTTGATACAGTTCTTTGCAAGGATGGCTGCAGGGCCTCCAATACTACCTAAATAAAAACCACCGTACGTTTTACATGCCTTTGTGACTGCCTTGCTTCTGTTTCCTTTGGCAAGAGTGACAAAAGAGCCACCAGCTGCCATAAACTTGTCAACATATGCATCCATTCTACCTGCTGTTGTAGGGCCAAAGGATCCACTTGCATAACCTTTTGGAGTTTTTGCTGGCCCGGCGTAATATATGATATGGTCCTTTGCATATTGAGGCAATCCTTCTCCTGATTCGATCTTCTTCAACATTTTGGCATGTGCTATATCTCTTGCTACTACAATAGTTCCAGTTAAACTTAATCTTGTTTTGACAGGATGCTTGCTCAATTCATTTCGCAAATCTGCCATGGTCATAGAGTTAAGATCAATCTTCACAACGTGATTTGTTAAAGCAGCTTCTTCCACTTCGGGCAAATATTTACCTACGTCTTCCTCAAGTTTTTCAATGAAGACTCCATCTTTGGTTATCTTTCCTTTCACCTGTCTATCAGCAGAGCACGACACACCAATACCCACAGGACAAGATGCACCGTGTCGTGGCAATCGAATGACGCGAACATCATGACAAAAATATTTACCACCAAATTGTGCACCTATTCCCATTTTACGTGTGATATCCAAAACATGGTCCTCCCATTTCGTGTCCCTAAATGCTCTCCCATGTTCATCACCAGTTGTAGGCAAATCATCCAAGTACTTTGTACTTGCAAGCTTTACAGTTTTCAAAGTGAGCTCAGCACTGAGGCCCCCAATCACTATTGCTAAGTGGTAAGGTGGACATGCACTGGTTCCAATAGTTTTGATCTTTTCCTCTAAAAATGCTTCAAGTGATCCTGGGTTTAGTAATGCCTTCGTCTGTTGGTACAAGAAAGTTTTGTTCGCACTCCCCCCGCCCTTGGCGATGAACAAAAAGTTGTATTCATCGCCCTTTGTAGCATAAATGTCAACTTGAGCAGGAAGATTAGTCCCTGTATTCTTTTCTTCAAACATATCTAATGGCGCTACCTGGGAATATCTCAGATTTAGTTTGGTATACGCATCATACGCACCACCCGAAAGATACTCATCGTCCTTCCCGTCCGTCAACACAAAATTGCCTTTTTTACCCATGACAATGGCAGTGCCAGTATCTTGACATCCTGGTAGAATTCTTCCTGATGCTATATTAGCATTCTTAAGTAATTCAAGGGCAACAAATTTATCATTATCTGATGCTTCCGGGTCGTCTAAAATTGATTTAACTTGCTTCAAGTGTTTGGGCCGAAGCAAGTGAGCAACGTCACCAAATGCTTGTGCTGATAGTGCTCTGAGTGTCTCACCAGGGACTGACAGATATGTTTTACCGTTGATATCAGTAGTCGTCACTGCCGAAGAAGGCATGAGTTGTTTGTACTCCGTTACTTCATCTGATTTTAGATTCGACGGAATGCTCTGGAAAAGAGGAGAATAGATAAATGGTTTTGGTGAGTTTGCTGTAACTAGACGAGAAGACACAAAGGTCCTACTAGATGCTGTCGAGAAAACTTTATTTCGAAGTTGCACAAACATAGTTTTATAAAATGCAATGCCTTTTTCCTTCGGTGTCCAAATTCAGAATATTCAACCGTTGTTTGATTCAAAAAAATACCAAAATGAAAAAGATTGCACCAACCGGGAATCGAACCCAGGGCAAATGCTTGGAAGGCATTTATGTTACCACTACACCATTGGTGCTTCCATGGTGGCTCTCGCATTATGAAGTACATGATTATTGTTTTATGATTGTTAGAATGAATGAAAGAACATATCAAAACAGTTTTTCATTTACCTTTTCAAAAGTCTAATACTTACTTACTGAATACATATTTGGTATCATCTAAATGTTTATTTTAAAAAATACTACCGCTTTCATATAAGTATACTCCAATGATTATGACACAAGTGGCTATAAGAAAAATAGGGGTCGGAAATATAGCCTGGACAATGACAGAAAACAAAATTGTCCACACATTCGAAGTTTGCAGCGACAGTGATAAGAACGTAGCATCACCACTGCTGAGAAATTTACTTGCAGATGTGTAAAAATAAAAGAGACACAAAATATACCATGTCCAAACAAAGAAGATAGCGGGGACATTCACATCATCTCGAATGAAATTTTCAGATCGCGTGAATATTCGTCGACAAAAAGTAACGACATCGCTTCGTTCAAAAAGTATACTTTCAATGAAGCTGCATATAAATCCAAATGTCCCCAACATTCCTAAATACTCAGATACAGAGTTGCTTTTTATACAATATTCAGCTAAAGTGTCATTTAGACCAAACAAAACTGCGGCAACAATCGCAAAAATATCACCTAATGCGGAAGATTTATGCTGCTTTCGGTCATCCTTGTGAAAATTCACTATGCTGCTGGTGTCCACTGTATGTTTGATAACTTCTTGATCGTTGCTTCCTTGGAAAATATCTGATGATACGATCATCGATGCGCCTATTAAACATACAAACGCCCCAAGAAAATGCCGCCGAGTAAATCTCGTCGATAGAATGATTCTAGAAGATATCATCACTGAGAGTATACTCAATGACGTGAGTATATTAGAACTGATCAAACTTGTGTATTTGAAACTAAGAACAGCAGAAAAATTGGCATTGACGTCAAGAAATGCAAGAAGTGCATAGAAATACCATGGCGAATGTAACTGTGGATGCCATAGCTCATCAGAATCCTTTAATTTTGCTCGGTCTCGCAATGTATCATAACGAAACGCATTACTTTTGCTGTTTACCAGTTGTGTAGTTTCATTATCATCGTATCTCAATTCGATATCGTTAAGGTTGTCATCATTATCCATTTCAAAAACTTGCTCGTTTTTCAATTTGAAGAGATGAATACATCCCAAGAAAAAATAACCAGCTGATATTTGAAGTAGTGGCATATTTTTTACGCCTTCCATATTTTGCAATGTTGAGCTTGCCGCTGAACAACATGCTAGAGACAGAGCAATACTTTGACCAAATAAAATACGCTTTAAATGTGGAATAATCGAGGATGTTGACGGAGGGAACGAAGACGGCTCATTAATCCTCATATGCTGAAATGGATCACCTAGTAGTTTTCTTCACCCGTGAGCTAGGTCAGTGCAGCTCAGCAGTGATTGATTCAGTACGTTACAAATCTCGTTGTACGCAATGTGCAATGTGAAATGTGAAATGTGAGATGTGAGATGTGAGCGAAAGAAAAAATGAAAATTAAAAATTGAGTGGCTCATCTAGAAACCTTGTACGGTTGGTGTTTTTAAAGCGAAATCATTCACATTGCTCATGATTGAGCATTCACACAACACGAGTAGCTCCAACTGTTTGTGAATAGCGAGGTTGAGATTGTAAGAATTTGATTTTGACATTAGTTTGCATTAAATAATGACGTTAGAGGAGGTGGAGAAGATTGAGGATGTTGTGGACTGTAAAATTATTTTGATCGAGCGCATGACTGCTAGTGATAATGAGAGCATTTATTATGGAATTGAAAATGCACGTGATAAATCTGTAACTCCAAACATAAAATGTGACAACGAAGTGAACAAAAATGATAATTCTATCGAAAGTCTGATTGACTTGACAGGTGATGACTCCGATGTGGATGACGATGCTGAATGTTGTACAACAATCCAGGATAAAGTGAAAGATGAACAACATAACATTTGTAAAATGGATGATACTCCTAATGAATCCAGTAATACTTCTGCGGCAATTACATCCATCGAATCACCGCGTGAACAGGAAAATTCCGAAACTCCTGTTAGAATGGATGATAATTCGAACCTTAAATCGGAAGAACACATAATTTCTGGAAACAATTGCTCAGAACATTTTGACAAGAAAAGATCATCTGTGAATGATGTACTTAAGCAGAAATATGCTGGTATGGATGTAATTGACATTGAAGACTCGGACGATGAATCTGATACAGAAAGTTATCAAAATTCATCTTTGGCATACGTTACCGAAAAAGATAATGATGCTTTAAATGACAGAGACAACAGCATTGAAATTCTGAGTGACTCCGAGCATCCTTCAGAGGAAGAGGAAACGGAGGTCATGTTCATCAAAACAACACAACCAAAGCACAAAATTGATCAAGGGATAACGAAACAGCAATCAGAACGGTTATTCAAACGTAGGCGACAAGAGTCAAGAGCTGCTTTTGCTAAAGTATCGTCACAAACGAAGGTTTCACATACACGGGTAAAGTACAGTATTCCATATAATGAAACGCAGCGTGCTGCCAAATTGAACGACGATGAAGAACGACAACAAAAGAAGATCTCAGCCTCCAATGAACGGTTTCAATTCCACGAGAGCGCATTTGAAGAGCAAGAACGCCTTTTTAGAGAATCCGCAGCTCGTGTGAAAGCGCAAGAGATCGCACAACAGCGATACCTTCAATCGGTGGAAAGAATACAATTTTTCTCAAAACCAGCTGATGTTTCTTCGCTTCCATCTAACCATTGGAAATGGTCTGATCCTTTTTCTCGTCTTGGTGTTCCAAAAGATTGTCCTGTTGAAATCGCGAGGAGAAATTATAAAAAGCTTTGTTTAATTTATCATCCCGACAAAGCGAAGTCAGATTCATCTTTACAATTTCAAGCGATCAAAGAGGCATGGGAAAGCATCTCTTCGTCAACGCGCTGAATCATTTGATTGTCCTTTTGTACTAACACGTGTAAATTCTGGGGTATTGTTGTACTTAAAAATAATTGCTTTAAAAAGTTAAACTCATTCGATCGTTTTCTCATCCATCTGGTTAGAAGGTTCATTCAATTTCTGATCTTCAGTCACGCTTCTTGCTTTATTCGCCCTCTCTATGGCATTATAAATAGATTCCACTGTCCACTCCTCTTTTGGTATAGCGTCCGTTATGGTAAATACTCCTTGTTGAGTACGCTCCAAACTTGTCATGGTCGCAACGGAATCAAGTGATTTCCCAATATCTCGAACCAGAGATCGAATGTATGTTCCACCGCCGCACTCTACATTGAGACCGAAACAAGGCAATTGCTTTCCATTATGATCGTGTTTGATATATTCAAGTCCGTATATGTGTACCTCTCTAGGCTCAATCTCAATGTCATCCACCGTTTTCCCTGCTCTTGCTTCGTCATAGAGACGTTTTCCATCCTTTCGAATGGCTGAAAAGATAGGCGGGATCTGCATAATTTTGCCAACAAAATTTGGAATTACCTTTTCAATACGATCTTCAGTGATATGATCAAACGGAGCAGTGATTGTAACATTCCCCTCGAGGTCTAGAGTATTCGTCTCATATCCTAGTTCAACACTTGCTCTATATTTCTTGCTACCCGTTAAGTAATTTTGTAATTCTTTTGTTCCTGAACCAACTCCAAGTACTATAACACCAGTCGCTAAAGGATCTAACGTACCACCGTGCCCTACTTTGAATCCTTTTTTCGATTTTCTTTTGTTAACTGTCGCACCTCTTTTTCGAGCATCAGTTTCGAGCATTTTTCTAATATAACCTACCACGTCATTGGATGTCCACTCTAACGGCTTATACACTGCAAAAAGACCTTCAGCTAAGTATAGTGGTACAACTTGTTCATCTTCTGTGGAACGTTCTACATTATTCTGGGTGTCAGCTGCCAATGAACTTAAAATTACTTTTTGTTTTTTCAATGCGCAAGATCGCTGCATAGAAAATGCAGTCGCATAAGATCTTGTAGCTCCAACGATATTTGAAATCATAATGATTACCAACAGAATATGTATAATACACTTTATGGTGTTTCTTTCATCCAACATGCTAATTACTGCGACACTTTGTGTGTGTTGTGTGTAGATCCTACTACTACTCCTGTGACAAAAATGAGTGGCTTTGAGCGAAATTTATTTTTCTCCTCTTCAATCCTCGTCATCTCGTCATCATTCTTTTCTTGTTCAATACTTTTTTCACATCCAAATATAAATTATCGCTATGCTAAGACTTGCTGTATCATCCGCAGCCAAACGGGCATTTGTCTACACAGGGACTGCGAGTTGTATCTTATATACCACTCTTGATAGTAAAAGAATTACTACTTCCGAATCCCTTTCACATACAAAAAGCCGTTCGATTACGACTATTTACGAAAGTAACAACATACAAAACTATCAAGACGGAATCAAACCAATAATCGACGCATGGGGTAGAGCTCTGCGATTGATCAAGACTGTCTCGGTCATCGTTTACATCTATCAAATGGAGTATTATAAGGCAGAGTCGATTTATCCCCGTCTTCGAAAATTAGGTTTTGATATCAATGACGAACAAGAGGAACTACGAGCATTAGAACGGAAGATGAACGATGCAATCAATAACTTGCATAACGCTCAAGCCAGGTATGGAAAAAAGGCAGCTATGACGGAAAAGGAGAAGGAAGAGTGTCGTCAAGCAGTTCTTGAGGCTGCTCAACAAGTAGCCAAAGCTGAACACGATTTAAACACTTACTCGCACAGTGAAAAATCTGTGCATCATCGTGCTGCCATATTGCTCAGAGATTTATGTAGGAAAAATAAGGGATGCTACATAAAGATAGGTCAGCATATTGCAAATCTTGATCATTTAGTCCCCAAGCAATACATACAAGTCCTTTCATCATTGTTTGCAGATGCGCCTGAGATGGAATACAGTGACGTTAGGGAAGTCATTCGAGAAGAATTTGGAAAGTATCCTGAAGAAATGTTTGATAAATTTGAAACGAAACCAATCGCCAGTGCAAGTTTAGCACAGGTGCACGTGGCAATTTGTGATGGTAAGAAAGTAGCTGTAAAAGTTCAACATAGGGGATTACGGGAGACGAGTCAAGGCGATTTGTGGGCGCTACAAAAAGTCATTAAGAGCATTGATGCTATTTTTGATGAATTTAAGTACAATTGGATTGTGGAAGAAATAGCTCCCAACCTGCCTTTGGAACTAGACTTTAAGAATGAGGGGAAGAATGCAGATCGAGCTCGATCCTACCTGGAAAAAACAAATTTAAATTGTGTTGTTCCTAAAATCCACTGGGACAAAACCACATCTAGAGTACTTGTTATGGACTTTGAAGAAGGATGGAGCACTGTGGATACTCAAAAGATGGAAGAGATGCGCGTAAATAAGCAATCACTTGCTCGATTAATTTCATCGGTCTTCCAGAGCCAAATCTTTCAGACAGGTTTTGTTCATTGTGATCCTCATCCAGCAAACGTAGTGTGGAGACAAAACCAAAAGGGGGACTTACAACTCGTACTCTATGATCATGGTCTCTACAAAAAGCTTGATGACGATTTCAGACTTGAATATGCAAAACTGTGGAAAAGTTTAATGATTGCTGATATAAATGGCATTGAAAAATCATGTGCTGCATTAGGTGTACATGAAATGTATCCTTTGCTAGCAGCAATGTTAACTAGTCGACCATTTGATGAAATTCAAAAGAGATCCAAGACAAGAACATTTTCTGCTGTATCGGACATTGATGCCAACTCCGATAAGGCCATGATAAGAGGTTATGCGCAGCAATATCTAAATGAGATTATTCTCATGTTAGACAAAGTGCCACGTCAGATGTTATTACTCTTCAAGTTAAATGACTGTCTTCGTCATATTGATACTGCGTTAGGATCCAATTCAAATTCTCTAGTCATATCTGGAAAGTATGCTTCAGAATTAATCTACAATCACGCGAAAAAAAGATTACATTTCTTTGAAGGAATTCGTGAGTGGATTAAATATGCAATCTTAAGAACAAAGATTCAAGTATATGAATTCTCGAGCTCGATGATGTACAAGAAGATGATAATTTAAAAATTAGAGACCATATCTTTGGCTTTGTCGTTTTGCTCTCAAAAGGGCATATTGAGCTTGTACCTTTCTTCTCATTACTTCCATAGAATTTTGTTCTGCCTGAATCTTTTCCTCGTCGATTTGACTCGACTTGGAATCTTTCTTACCATCAATACCTTTCATTTTCAATTTTGACTTATTTTGAGCTCCTCGAGGTAAATGCTGAAAGATTGGTGGTCGTTCAGCTTGCTCCAAAAATGATATCTGCGCAGCAGCTTGTTCTCCTGTCAAAAATCGTTCTTCTGCTGTGCCATCATCATTTTCATTTCTTTTTGTATCGAAATCATCGTCCGAATCATATCCACTCGAAACTCCGGACTTCTTAGCCTTCTTGGCTTTCTTTTTCATATTTAGATATTCTTTCTTCTTTTGTGACCTGGTCATTTTCTCTTCACCATTCTCATTCACATCTTCCTTAACATTACTAGTAGTGCTATTCGCTTTTGTTTGCTTGATATTTTCTCCTAATGCCTTTTTGACCTCAACCTTCATTCTCTGTCTAAACGCTGTCATACTTTCGCCCGGTCGCCGTGCCTCAATACTTGATTTTTTGTCAGCTTTCGATTGTCCAGTCTTTAAATCTATATTCAGTGAACGCACTGCTCTTTTTTCTGCAGCTTCATCCTCGGGTATGGTGACTGAAACAGTTTTTCCTCCAACGTTCACTTTATTTGTTGTTACAACAGCTTTCGGCATCGAAGTAGGCACAACACTAACCGTGGGAGTATTAGACAGAGACTTCAAGCCATCATCTAATCTCAATTTCTTTTCTTTTCTTACGAACATATCTTTGAGATCAAAATCATCCCTTCCGACAGGTAAATTGAAACCGTCATCAGTGCTATCTCGTTGCTTTCTTTTCAACTTCTGGGCCAATAGTTTTTCGGCAGTTTTACTACGTTTCTTTTTCTTTGATAGTTCTACTGATCCCCACATATATTCCCCACCATGGTGCTTTTTATCGAAAGATTTTGTTTTCTTATATCTTGAAACGCGACCCATGATCGCTATTCTTTTTGTGGAATAAACCAAAAGAGTCAGAAAAACCAGATACGAAGGGGGTGGCATTTTCAGTGGTCTCCAAGAGGTTGTCGTTGGCCAAACCCTCTGTCCGTATCAGGTAGGTAGGATTTGACATTTTGCCATCCACAAAAAATGCTGCGGAAGCAGGAAAGAGGAAAGAGGTAAGCGATGACACATACGAGTACTGTTTTTCTCAGAGTATCATCAGCATGCCGAGAGTCTTCGTCCCACCAAAGAAGAAAGGAAAGAACATCAAGACAGAAGATAAAGATATCCTTCAAGGTGATCCACCAAGAGGATTTCTTGATATTGACCCAGAGCGATTGAGATTTCAACACTCTAAAATCCGCTCACAGTTCAGTGGGTGTGGACGCACTCTACAGGAAACTTTAGATGCAATTCGTGAAGGAGAACTGAGTCCACATGATTTGCCTCCAATTCAGGTAATAGTTGGATCAGATGAAAATGATGGTAAAGGACCATGGTATTTTACATTGAACAATAGACGAGCATGGGTTTTGAAAAGATGCCGAGAAGAGAATCTAATAAAGAATAATCTCATTCGAGTAAGATATAGGAAACCCAAAACACCTGCCGAAGCAGCAAGGTACTCACTAGAAAATTGCGCTATTGATGCTAAAATTATGCAAAAGCCAATTGAGACAGATCAAGTATCTAGTAATCTTGAGTCTATGAAAATATCAGATGGAGACGATTCTAAAGAGGATGCTGAACATAAGAACACTGATGACGGTACTGACCAAAATTCAAAAGCCAATCGAGGCGAGGATACTGATTCCAATGACCAAAGTGATGATGATACTGATATTGTTACAGAGAAAACTCATAAAAATCCCTTTGCTCTTGTAGATTTCAGTGATAGTTCTGATGAAAGTGAGGAGGAATAGTCGAACAATCTATTGAGAAGAAATATGAAGTCAATCTAGTTTCAAGTAAAAAGAAACATTTGGCCTCACAATTTTCTTAAGAGAGTTGATCTATGGTAATAAATGAGCATCCGGAATATATAGAACTTGCTCCTTCCCATTTTCCAAGTGATCGATCTAGTTCTAACGCTTTAATTTTGCTCTTATTTGCATCAGCGTTTCTCTTTTCCCAGTTACTGTACAATTTGAAATTATAAATATGAGCGCTTCGTGCATCTAATGTGTACATTGGATTAGGATCTTGTTTCAGTTTTTCCATGGCAGTCTGAAGTAGCCCTTCTGCAGTGACGGCAGAACCTGCTCTCGCGTAACAAGCAGCTACTAAAGAGAGAGCCCTTCCTAGGGCATGTTGCGTAGCCACCTTTTCACCATTATTGTCTGTTAACGCATTTGCATTCTTTAAAGCGGAACCTGCATACTCCGACGCTGCTTTCAATGTGCTTTCTTTGAGGGGTCTGGAGTCTTTTGAAACATAAGAAGAACTAAACAGCAACGTCCAAGCCATATTTGAATATGCTTGACTCTGAGATAGTTTCAACATAAACTTTTGTTTCTCATTTAAAGCAGTATCAAGTTTAGATAATTCATCTAAAATGTTCAGAGCGTCTCTCCATGCTTGCATAGCGTGATCATAAGAAACGTGATTGTCGACACATTGAGATTTGATTAAAACATTCATCACCTCTGCTACTCCTTGATTTATACACGACGTTGCACTAGCTAGACCAAGTTGTACAACCAGTTGATCATTTTTCTGTTTGCTTCTAGTGTATGCGTTTCGTAAGAGACTGGATGCCATTCTAAATGTGTCCACCACTTCTCCTACGTCTTTCATTTGTGCGATTGGATTTTGAATATCAATATCCTTTAGAATCAGAAGATCTATATCTTTTACAGCAAGCATAGCCATTTTACATAATCCTAAAGAATTCAATGCGATGCCTTGATAAAGTGGTACATTGTAAAAATTAACTTCAGGTGCAATATTAGAATTCTCTTCAGCATCTTCAAGCGCTTCGTCGAATTTTGCTTGTAACCAATTCATCTTTGATCTTGCAAGTTTTACTTGGAAAATATCTTCATCACTTTTTAATAGGTTTAATATCAAGTTTAGATCTTTTACACAATCTTGAAATAGATTCAATTCGCTGAGAGTTTGTGCTTTCAGTAAAAGTACGGCTTTGTATTCGTCTCCGTTTGGATTAATCTGACGAAATACATCACATGATCGTTTTAAACCATCAAGTGTATGTCTACTTGCTTTATTATAAATAGCAGATTCTACTTCGGGCATAACTTTAATAGAATCCATAATAACTGGTGGGATTATGGAAGCTAGATGAACACTTGCTCGTGTGGAAAAATAGCTTTTATGCCCTATTAATGTAGTTTCAATTACTTGCTTGTGTCTGCCTTTGGATCCATAACTTTTGAAACTACTGTAGCATATTCGGCACGAATTCTTTATCAACATTCTTCTGGTTTAGGACTGTGACCTGCTACTGGAAGCATCCAATTCAGGATGATACGATATACGAGGTTACGAGTTACGAGTTACGAGGTTATTACGAGTTACATGATCAGCATTCAAGTCGATGTGTGTTTTACGCGCGAAAGTGTGCCCAAGCCTGAAAACCAGTCATTTGTCTTCTTTCAAAAACAACTGACAACAATTCCTCAAAAAGTAAGTACAACAAAGGAAGTACAGCTATTTATCAAGGGAAATAGATAGATATAATGACTGCCTCTAGCGATGACCTATCGAAGAAAATAATCACAGTCTTGGGTGCTTCTGACGAAATAAATGTGAAGAAATTGCGAAAGCAGATCCTGCTTCAGCTACAAACTGATTCAGATGATAAGGCTGCCAAAAAATCCTTCAAAACGACTATTCAAGCACTTGAGGCGGAAGGGAAGCTAACATTGGATTCGGATGGCACCGTGAAACTGAAGAAAATAAAAAAGGACAAGAAGGATAAAAAAGATAAGAAGAAAAAGGATAAAAAGGAAAAGAAGCGTAAGAATAATGTCGATGATTCACAGGATATCGAAGAAGAAGAGGAAGTGGAAACGAAAAAGCAAAAGACCGAACAAGATGATGATCACAGTGAAAATGATGAAATTATAGTTGAGGTGAAAGAAGCTGTGGACAAAGAAAAGAACGTTCCATGTAAAGGAAATCCATCAGGATACACAAGACTATTTTTAGGTAATCTCCCTTTTGTGGTAGATGAGGCATCACTTCGAGATTTCTTTTCTCCCGCCATAATGACGCATGTGAAGTGGATAACAGATAAAGAAACTGGAAAGTTTTACGGTTCTGCCTTTGTTGAGATGAAAACGTCTAAAGATGGTGCTATCGCGGTTACTGAGAAAAATGGAGAAAAACTCGTGAGTATAGTTTTTTTCTTGTCTGCTTCATTTTACGCTTGCATCTATCTAATGTTATTTTCATATATAATGTGTTGACAACATTAGCTGGGAAGACCGATAAGAATTAACTATGCCCCAGCTCGGGAGGGAGATATCTGGCCTCCACGATCCAAAGAAATGACCGGTAACAGTGGTCAAGCTGGTGGAAGTGGAGTGAAAGCTATGAGTGTCAAACCAGACAACTGCATGAAATTATTCATAGGAAATCTTAGTTACGACATTGATGATGATGGTTTGATGAAGTTCTTTCAAAACGTTGACGCAGAAGTGAAAGCCGTTCGATGGTTGCACCATCAAGATAGTGGTGATTTCAAAGGGTGTGGCTTTGTGGAATTTTGGAACACGGAAGCCTGTGAAAAAGCAGCTACATTGAATGGCAAGAATCTTCTAGGTCGTCCTATTCGAATTGACTGGACAGATTAAAAAATATTTTCCAGACTGATGTGGCGCTTTTTTAATATTAATGTTCAAGCTAAATCTATTATTCTTTAAGCTGCTGAATTTATTTATATAAATATAAGAAGGAAGGTTTTAGGAATAAAATCATAAAATGGAATAATCTTTTTTTATGAGTAAATCGACTCTATTATTGACTATTATTGATCATGGGAGGTCGTTTGTGTAATTAATCGGCTGAAGCAAAATAATAACATAAAACTTATTGCGAACCCTGTCGGATCTGGGAATTGCTCGACCCCAGACCCCAGACCCCATTCATTTCGTCATCCAACCACAAATCAAAATATTGAATGGATCGAACTTCAACATGCCGCCAAAGAAGAACAACAAGAAGAAACCCCAGAAAGTCGAAGAGGACGATGACTGGGAGGCATTGTTAGAAGCAGAGAGTGCGGCAAACGTAGGCGCCCCAGCTGATACTGAAGAGCCGAAGGAAGACGAACCAAATGAGGTTTCCAAGCCGTCTTCGTCATCTGCGGCCGATGCCGCCGCTGCATTTCTTGCTGCGTCAGGTCTTGCTGCCGATGCAGATGGTGAAAAAGATAAGAAGAAACCAAAGAAGAAACCAAAGAAGAAATCTGGTGGTGATAAGGAGAAAGCTCCAGAAGAAAAGGTATGTTTTACGATCAGGTTATGGGACAAAATACAATGAAAACTCATCACATGTGCATTATTTCTCAAAAATGTAACCCTCATTTCTATAACACAATAGGTATCTGCTAAAGGAAAATTGATTGCGGAACGTCTTCGTCTTCAGCGCGAAGAAGAAGAACGAATTCGTGCTGAAGAAGAGGCTGAACGCAAGCGCATCGAGGAAGAAGAGGCAGCTGAAGAAGCTGAACGCAAGCGTATTGAGGAAGAGAAAGAGCGCAAACGCAAGAAGAAGCAGGAAAAGATTGAGCAGCAAAAGAAAGAAGGTGTTTATATGACAAAGAGTCAGAAGCAAAAGGCGGCATTGGCTCAGCAAAGGTTGGAGGCCATGAAGGCAGCTGGTATGGTGATTGGAAACTCATCCAAATCATCTCAGCAAGGAGGGGGAAAGAAAGGTATAATTTATGAGAATAAGAAAAAGAAGCGTAGCATACAGCAGCAAGAAGATGAAAAATCTGAACAGAACGATGACGACGATGACTGGGAGAAGCAAGCTGATGAAATTGAAGATGAAGAGCCAGTCACAGAAACTGTTGAAGAAGCGAAGAAACCTGTAGTAACAGAGCCTGAAGAAGAAAGTGGAGATGACTGGGATGCTGACTCTGGAGATGACTGGGATGCCGATTCAGATGATGGAAGGTTTGCTGATTTGGAGAAAAAGCTCGAGACGCTAAAAGTTGAGGATTCAGACGACGAAGAAGACCTAATTGAAAAAGAAAAGAAGGCAGAACAAGAGCGATTACGCCAGATTGGTTTGGAGCGAATGGAACGTGAAAAGCAAGAAGCCGAAAAACGCGCACAGATGGAAGCTGAAGTTGAAGAGATGAGAAGGCAAGAACAAATCAAGGCTCAAAAACGCGAAGAAGGCAAGAAGAAACGACTCGAAGAAGAAAAGGTAAACCTTGCTGCAAGGACTAGAGATAATCTGCGCTGCCCTGTAGCTGTAATCATGGGTCATGTTGATACAGGTAAAACAAAACTTCTAGATAAAATTCGTAAAACTAACGTACAGGGTGGAGAGGCTGGAGGAATTACACAACAAATCGGTGCGACTTACTTTGAACAGAGTACTCTCATTAACCAAACAACGAAATTAAGAGAAACCGAAAAGTTCGACATCACTATTCCAGGAATGCTTGTGATTGACACACCGGGTCACGGTAAGTGCGAAGACTTCTACTATGATGTTCGTTTTTTTAACCTACTCTCTCATTATACGCATTTTAAATCATTTAGAATCCTTTTCAAATCTTAGGTCTCGTGGTTCCTCATTATGTGATGTTGCCATTCTGGTGGTAGATTTAATGCATGGTCTGGAGCAGCAGACTATCGAAAGTCTGAATATGTTAAGGAGTCGCGGAACGCCATTCGTCGTCGCTCTAAACAAAGTAGATCGTTGTTACGATTGGAAGGTTTGCCCTGATTTACCTATCCGTGATGCTTTGAAAGTTCAACCACAAGGAACTATTCAAGAGTTCCGTAGTCGTGCAGCTGATGCCAAGCTTCAACTTCAGCAACAAGGAGTGAATTCCAATATTTATTGGGAAATGGGACAAGATGATTGGGAGAATTCAGATTTCGTTCCTCTAGTACCAACATCAGCTGTTTCAGGAGAAGGGGTACAAGACATTTTACTTTTGCTTTGTCAAATGGCACAGCGAAAGCTTTGGCGTCAATTAATGTGGCATGCTAATTTGCAGGCTACAGTTCTAGAGGTTAAGCAGATTGATGGGCTAGGAATGACCGTTGATGTTCTTGTAGTGAATGGATATCTAAGAGAAGGAGATCGTGCTGTCTTTTGTACATTAGATGGCCCAATTGTGACAGAAATTAGAGGTCTCCTGACACCGCCACCAAGTCGCGAGATGAGAATTAAGTCTGATTACATTCACCACAAAGAAGTCAAAGGAGCCCTTGGAGTCAAAATCATTGGTAATGGATTGGAAAAGGTTATGGCTGGTACATCTGTAATGGTTATTAAGGACGAAATCGAAGAAGAAGATATCAAGGCTGAGGTGATGTCTGACTTGACCTCTCTTCAAAATAAGCTTAGCGTTGACAGCAAAGGAGTGATGGTACAAGCTTCTACTCTGGGCGCCCTTGAGGCTCTTCTTCAATTCCTCAGAGAAGATACGGACCCTCCTATTCCAGTTAGTGCTATCGGAATCGGAAGTATCCATAAACGTGATGTGACAAGAATTTCAATCATGAACGAAAAAGGATGTCCTGAGTATGCCACTATCCTTGCGTTTGATGTTGAAGTCAATAGAGAAGCTCGTGAGCATGCTGAAGAAATGGGTGTCCGTATTTTTACCGCGGACATTATTTATCACCTCTTTGATCAATTCACGAGATTTATGGATAATCTTCAGGAGCAGAGGAGACAAGAAGCCGCAGCAATTGCGGTATTTCCTAGTGTTATTAGAATTCTCCCGCAGCATATATTTAATCAAAAAGATCCAATTATTGTTGGCGTGGAGGTAGTTGAAGGTATCTTGAAAATCGGAACACCTCTATGTGTTCCATCTCTAGGAGGACTTCACGTTGGAAAGGTCACTTCGATAGAGTCAAACGGTAAAGAACAAGAGACAGCCAAGAAGGGTTCGTCTGTGGCTATCAAGATTGTCAATGAAACAAACCCAACCATAACTTATGGCCGTCAATTCGACTCGACTCACTCACTCTATTCAACATTGACTCGTCAGTCTATTGATGCTCTCAAGGCAAACTTTAAGGACAAACTTGAGACAGAAGATTGGAGACTAGTAGTCAAGCTCAAGAAGGTGTTTAATATTATTTAGTAAAGAAATCTGACTTAATCATACTTTTCATTTTTTTCGAACAATAGATAATCCATCACGCATAGGTATCAAAATAACCTCTACTCGATCATCTTGAACAATAGCTCTGTTGAATTCATGGACTGCCGTTGCAAGTTTACGAGCTCGTCTTGACTTTTTGATATCTTGATCACTTGCAGTTGGTGAGAGTTCGTTGAGAGTTCCGTTGTTGACATCAACCACCAAACCTTTCCATAGTGTATTGTCTACTATCATAATACCGCCTCTTTTTAGCACCCTATCGTTGACCAGACAAGCTTCAACGTATTGTAAAAATCTAGTCTTGTCCGCATCGATAAAAACAACATCAAATGGACGAATGTTTTCATAAATCAAGCCATTCGAGATTGCTTCAACATGAGCAAGAGCATCATTGACTTTCACAATTTCGCAGCCAGCAGTTCCGTAGCTAAATGTCACAGAATCTGTCAATACTGCAGATGGCCCATATGACTCTTCTGATCGAAGTTTCTTCGCTTCGTTTGCAGCCTCATTTCCAATACCATATTTGCTCATGATCGAAACATGTGATACAGCAATATCAAAGGCTCTGTCATCGCGTTCCAAGGACATAACAAAGGGCCCCTCACTTCGACTGCCTACCTTTCCAAAATATCCCATAGCATTGGCAGCGTTTGCGCTACCTTCAAGAAAAGAGCAAGTTGCGTAACCTGTAAACCCACCTATTTCTAGAACTCTTCCTTCTCGGGCATTTGAAGCGAGCATAGCTAAAACTCTCCCTTGGTGATGATCAGAAAGCATGTGAAGTCCTGAACCCATAAACTCTGCCGTATTACTTTTGATTTCATCAAAAAAAGTTGGTGCGGGTGTAGAGTGACCTAAACTATAATCTTCGATGTTGTCAAATTTTTTAGAATCTAGAGGAATTTCTCTTTCGAAAAAGGTGTTGCTACTATTGAGAACTCTGTTTTTACAAGCATTTGAGCAAGTGCCTACAAAAGATTCCCGACACTTAAAGCATTGGACCATGCGTTTATGGCAATTTTCATTTTTACAGTTGCTGAGAAGATTTGTCTTTTCGCCACATGTCATACAATCTGCAAGAGCATCATCAGTGATTTGCCTCCCAACACGACCATCAAAGACATAATTTGTACCTTTGAACATCATCTCTTCTTGTGGAGCGCGTTCATTGATGGTACGATCATATGCAATTATGCCTCCAGCTAGTCTTGACACATTAGTGAATCCCAGTTCCTGGGTCAAATAAGCACCGACCTTTACACAGCGAATACCTCCAGTACAAAAAGTCATAATTGGAGTATCTTTCGGTGTGTCTTTGAGTTTCTCTTTGAACACGTCCCAACTTTCGCGAAAGTTTTCTGTTTCTAAACCCTCTGCGCCAACAAAAGATCCTACAGAAGTTTCATAGCTATTTCTGCAATCGAAAATGAGAGGTGCTTGTTCACCTTTAGCGCGTTTTTCTCTTGCTTCTTTTAACTTCTCGTGCCATTCCAAAGGTGGCATATCATAACCTGCAGATTCCCAGTTCAAAGCTTTATCTAAACCATCTGCAACTATCTGCTGTCTGACTCTAATGTGCAAATTCTTAAATGGTGGACATGGTTTCCCATCCATATCACCTGCAATCGCGAATTCATCCATAGTCAATGGTATTGGATCCACATTTATGCCATTTTCCATATACGAACCTAATTCAGGAATTTCAAAACAACAAGCACGGAAATTTTCTAGAACGTTTGTTGGTACAGACATTTGTGCATTTACACCTTCTTTCGCCACATACACTCGACCGAGAACGTCAAATGGCTTCCAAAGTTTTCTGAGTAAAAGTGAAAATTCTTCAGGATCGTCAATTCCACCTTTTGGAAACGAATAGAAAGACAACATCGTCATACTCTCTGTTTCTTTTGGATTAGCCATATTTGAAAGATATTCGGGTACAGGTGGAGGTGGTGGAGCGTTTGGATTTTTGGAAACGTGAATAAGAATGGATGGGCGTTTCAACTTGTTAAGAGCATCCTGAGGGAGACCTTCATTATGCTCTTTGAAAAATTCCAATGCCTTATCAAATGTTTTTGTCACATCTTCGTCCATCTCAATGGGCCAAAACTTTGCATACGGGTCGGTATCAGTTGTATCATTTTCACGTTCATCACCTGGAGAAAAAATACTTCCATCTTCCAGCACAGTTGGTAACCCAGCACTAAGTAAAAAAGTGCTTTTCTTTAAGCATCTAAAAAAAGAATGAAGTTCAAACTTGAGACCCTTTAATGATTGACTTGCTTCTGATCCTACTTCCACAAAGACTCTTCCACGCTTTTCCCGACCGTTCATTTTAAGTTCTTGACGCAATTCTTTATCCACGGATACACGAATGGCATACATGTCAAGTTGTGAATAGGGATAGTTTTCCTCTTGATTGGACTCTGTCGATGATTGCAACATGCGTTTAATGCGTAAGTTTCGTAAACGATCTTGTTCCAATGCATCTTTACGTGATTGTTTTTTCGCTGCCTGGACTGCTAGGCGTGCTTGTACCAAATATTCATTTGAGTTATTTGTACTGCTACTATTAAGAAGTGACCATGATGAACCTCCTGCTGCTTGAGATATATTCGATCTTAATGCATTTTTGAAATAGTTGACTTGGAACGTCGACACAATTTTTCGTCTAGATGACATCATCCTATTATTGTGGTGGACTGATGAAAACTGGAACGAAGTAACAAGAGATGCAAGAACGAACAAGACAATTAAGATCTGACTGGTGCTTGAGATATCTGTTTTATGACGAAGGATAAACATACTTCAATGTTATCGATCTCCTATTGACACTTCAATGTATGATGAAATATGTTTGTCAACTTGTACGTGGAGAGTGGAGAGTTGGTGGAGAAAAAATACTTCGTACTTCGTGCTTCGTGCTTTTTCGTGCTTCGTGCGTCTTGTGGGCGCTTCTCATTTTTTGGTTGGTCGTTGGTAGACATGATTTCTATCCATATTGTGTAGGTATTTAGAGCTCAGTGGTACTAACAATGACCACAAATCCGTTCTTTCTTTTTGAATCTTTTCCGGACGAGGAAAACACGAACACGTCGTAGACCTTTTTGGAATTGCCGCATCATGCATCACTTTTTCTCCTCCTAATGTAAAGTAAGCACATTGGCAAGTGAATATTAGTAGCACATCCCTCTCAAAACGTAAATGATAACATTGATCAGCTACAAAATGAAGAATTCTCTAAAAGCTGTTTTGGTCTTAACCATGTGCTCATACAGCATATCTTCTTGGATAGACCCCGACACTCCCAAGTCTCAGTACACTACGAGAAAACGAGAAATGCCCACTCCTGACCCAATCACTTCAAAGAACCAGAAACCCGAGTCATCACCCACCATGGTTCCAACTCCGCATAAAAAAGTCCATGCACCTAGTGCTAAACCATCTGCTTCACCGACAGAGTCTCCTACTGAGTATCCTACATTGTCCCCCACAAAGCTAGAAAATATGGAGACCCCAGGATTCTACCATCTTATCATGTCAGACGAGTTCAATGTTCCTAATAGAAGATTTAACGACGGATTTGATCCCAAGTGGACTGCTCTGAACAAAAACGACTATACGAATGGAGCTCTGCATTATTATTCTCCAGATAACATTGTCACAAAAGATGGTGACTTACAAATTACAACGGAAGCCAAGACCACGGTTTTTGCTGGTTTTAATGACACTCTAGGTAAAGACGTAATATCCACCAAAAACTTCAAGTCGGGTATGCTTCAGAGCTGGAATAAGTTCTGTTTCACGGGTGGTATTGTAGAAGCAGAGATTCAGCTTCCTGGGAAACACGACGTCGCAGGTCTTTGGCCTGCGTTTTGGCTATTAGGTAATATTGCTAGGCACACATATGTTGGTTCTACAGCACATATTTGGCCATGGAGTTCAAACGTATGTACAGATAAATCGAGGTCGGCTCAAAGGATCAATGGGTGTATGAGTTCATTACACTTTGACCTGGAGCCAAACGTTGGTAGAGGTGCTCCAGAGATTGATATTTTTGAGGTGCAAGCTGGACCGATCAAGCATAATACTGCTCAATTTTTGGAAAGTTCTGTAGGACAGCCATTCGCTAGTACATCGTTTCAGGTAGCACCTGGACGATCAAAAAATCGTCCTGGTGGAGGATCATGGCCAGGTCCTGGACAGTGGTACGAAGGACTAACCGGAGGAACTAATACTTCTTTGAACATTCAGTTTTATGGTGATTATAATCATTTTAGAGGTGATTCTGACGACAAGGATTACTGGAGTGATGCTGTAAGTTACAATCATCAGTTAGATGAGACCTTTTTCCAACGAAAGATGAAGTACCGTGTCGAATGGGAATTGCCAGACAATGAAACAAAGTCAGATGGATATATTCGATGGTTTATTAATGATCGTTTTGTGTTTAGCATTAATGGAACGGGAATTGTGAATGCCGGTAATGGGGCAACCATTTCGACCGAACCGATGTATTTGATTCTTAATACGGCAGTGTCCACTCAATGGGGTAAGTTTCTCATATCTGTATCGTCGTAAAAGAAGCTTTTCGATGAAGTTCTGATCACAGTATCTTGAATCTACTTTATAAACAGGATTTCCTGCCAAGTGCCCTTCCAACTGTGTATGCGATGTGTATGATTGTAACTCCAACAAGTTTCAGGAAATATGTGGATTTTCACCTGGATTTTGTAATATGATGACAAACAAGACGGATATTCCAACGTACAAGGTCAACTGGGTTCGTGTTTACCAAAATCCAAATGATCCTAAACAAAAAATAGGATGTTCAACTCCTGAACGCCCAACAAAAACATATATTGAAGCTCATCAAAATTTGTACAAGACAAGTGACGATGAGCACCCTTTGAAACCAATTCTCAATGGCGGAGGCCGTTGTATCATTGCGGACATAGTGTCAGATACATCGCCATGTGGTGGCTCCAAGCGGGGAGTTTGTACAGAAAATCGGGTATGCAAATGTAGACCCGGATGGACTGGTCCGTATTGTCTGTCACCGGATGGATATGATCCAGTTGACTACGAACGTCAAGACGGATTCGAAGATATGGGTTTCACTGGACCTTATTGGAGTATTACCGGAATTTGGACGTCTTTAGGCTGCATATTGATTGGCATTCTTATGGCGCCTCATTTCCGGAGAAGGATGGACGGTTGGAGGCCTATTCCTGACATAGATACTGTAGGCCCTTCTTTAGTGAACACTTTTGATTAAGCATAAGTTTATTTGATTAAGTAGGTTATCTTTGCGTTCTTTCTGTGTACGTTTAAAACTCGCCTAGACCTGCACCTCCTCCTAGAAGCATCTCTTGTCCTTTTTTCACTTGATTTCTCCACTTAATTGGGTCATTCAAGATATCTTTCATGTCTTCATCTCCAAATAAAGAGGCCAGCATTGGATTCTCTGCCATTTCAGGATTTGCAAGAAGTTGTAGTCTGGCTTCTTCAATTTTTGCATCATCGTTTAATTCATTGCTGTAAGTGTCTGCGAGTTTCTTCATCGCAGACTCAGGATCGCCAAGCATATCCATCATCCCTGACATCATACTCAACGCCGCGTTCAAGGACTCAGGATCATTCAAGACTTTATTCATCTCTTCAAATGCAGATGCCATCTGTTCCTGGAATTTAGCAGGATCGTTTTGATATTCAATCATTTGTTCTTCAGTAATCAGTCCTTGTGCACGCAAACTCTGCAATACCTCATCTTGCTGCTCAAGAATATTCTGAAAGGTCTCAGGGGAGGTCATCGCAGCAATATTCTCTTTGATAGTACTTGCAATCACTTCGGGGTCCATATTCTTCAGTTGCTCCATTACTTCTTCCATTCCAGCCCCCATCTGTTCCAAATATTCAAGGGTAGCAGGGTCGTTCATCGATTCCTGTATCATTTGTATAAGCTCATTTGCGCCCATATTTCCGTACATATCTTCGAATGCAGCCACATTAGAATCACCAGCCATTGCATTCGCTTGCTGCTCCTCAAATGTGACAGCCTTCTTTTTCTTCCCGATCCCGAACTGAGCGGACACAGGCTGATATGAAGAAAGTGACAAGTAAGGTATTCGTGGTTAGTCTATCGTGTTAACAGATTTCATTTCTTTACACTTTTATAAAATAGGATGTGATTACTTACTGATGCTAGAAGTGAAACGCATCCGACTACTTTAAGAATTTGTTTGAACATTTTTTACTAGTAAACTTTTTATACAATCTCGACTCAAGAGTCTATGTAACTTTTTGGAATATAAATGAGTGACAGAGAACAGAGAGAGCAACCAGACAACAGGTGAAGACGAAACGTGGAACTCGAAAACGGAGAATCGAGGCCGTTTTATTGGTTCGGAGAAACTTTATCAAAGTATTATTGGAAGTAACCAGTAACGCTTGAGCCTTGGTGTCCACCAGCCACCAGTTACAGTTTACAGATCACACAACAGAAACAACTCTACATTGCCTTGTATCGATCTGATATTCATCCTTTTCTTTGACACATCATTAAGAATGAGATCCTTTATATTTATAGCGTATTTAACATTACAATATACAGCTCCATGCGATGGTTTCATGCCAGGAACAAACGTTTTCAAATCGGGACTAGTTCTCTCTGCAAAACGTAGTGGCGCAATGTCACGCAAGAAGGGATCCAATTCAAATGGAGGAAATGGTTTTGGTGAACGGGAATCACCAAAATCTATTCCATCATCATCAACATCAACATCATCATCAGAGTCTACCCTACAAGCAAAAGATATCTACTCAAAACCAGCACTGTATGACTTGGCATTTGGATATAGAAACTATGAAGAAGAGGTACAATTTCTTTTAGATATGCATAAAAAGCATTCTACAATTGACTCATCCGAGAAAAAGAAAATAAACATTCTTGAACTAGCAGCTGGTCCAGCAAGACACACCATCACAGCTCTTCGTGAGCATTCGACGGTCGTTGATAGCTGTACTGCTGTGGATTTATGTTCCAATATGGTAGAGTATTCTTGTGGAATCGCCGACGAGGAATTGGGAGATAAAGATGTAGGTGGTATAAGAGATCGATTTCATTACGTATTGGATGATATGCGGACGATTGGTAAAGGCGAAAGTTCTGTATTACAACATGGATCATTTGATAGTGCTTGGATTTTACTTGGATCTATGCAACATTTGACTACCAATGACGATGTGATTGATTGTTTTTCATCTACATCCTTGCTTTTGAAAGAAGGCGGAATATTAACCATTGAATTGCCACATCCAAGGGAAACGTTTACCATGGTGGAGTGTACTAGAAATAGTTGGGAGGTACCACTGGAAGATGCAAATGGAAAAGAATATGGTGAATTAAAAATAATTTGGGGAGACGATGATGATAACTTTGATCCTATTCGACAAGTCAGAGACTTCACAGTTGCTATGGATTTAATTGTCAGTGAAGATATGAAAGTTGAAAATCCTGATCTTCAAAGTGTACGTGAGGTGGTTCCTCTGCGCTTGTTCACATATCAAGAAATTGATGCCTTATCTAGAATCGCAGGGTTTGAGGTAGTTGAGTTATTTGGTGCATTAAGTGATGAAGTCAATGTAAATAGCGAAGATGAGGCCTTTCGTCTTGTTTGTGTTCTTCGTAAAATACGTGAACCTATAAACATATAAGTTCAAGGAATGGATATAAGAACAAACAGTCCATATATATATATATATATATGAAAACAAATTTATACATGTGTCATTGAATTACATATCTCACTTTCTCTCTCTCTCTAGAGAGAGATGGAGGAGCTAGGCTTCAGGATTATGAAGCAGTCTCGTTTCACTGACAAGCAACCAATCTCTCCACTTTCGTTCTGTATGTGCAAAATACACTACTATAGTACTGATTGCAATAAACGTGATGCATGTGCTTGATGCAACCCACGACCATTCATCATAGTCCCATAGTTTCACCCATCCAACTTGTGCCAATACGAGACAAAACATTGGAACACCTACAACGAAACATTTCAGAGCCCATTTCCAATCATTTTGAAACCTTGACCCCCAAAATTTATCAAACGGCATTTCCCTCTTGACACAGTCATAGCGTAACACAGCCACGAGCATAAACGTAGAATTCAACATACTAATCAACATCAAACTGACAACCAGAGCGGTGGTACATCCAAATGATATCAACAATACTGGATGTAACCCTTTGGGTATTTGAAGCTCCGTAATCACAACCATACAAAATCCTGCAATCAGAGCTGATTGATTGGCAAGTGACTTCAACTGCTGGGCCTTCTCATCCACGGCACGACGGGCGTCATCGATGGCCCGTCGTTCGTTTTCAAGCGCTCGTTGTTTCATATCCTCTTCTCGACATTTAACCTCCCAGGCAATGTCTGTCATGTCAAGACCTGCAAACATGATAAAAGTTGGAGGTGATTTCAACCAAGTTTATTTCCTTCCAAGCAGTGAATTTTGAGTGTTTCAATTAAAAATGTGGTTTTTGTTTTTTCATGCAATTACTAACCCTAACTGAAAACCACCCAGACCCCCAGCCCCCAAGCCGAGAGCCTCACTCTTCAAGCCTTCAGCTTCAGCCTCTCAGACCCGTTC
>Ga0213868_10001130_pt1 | contig 25835 bp, 21 predicted proteins | sample PICome_9_FD_160087 | JGI IMG/M metagenome (GOLD analysis project Ga0213868, IMG submission 160087) | Coastal seawater microbial communities near Pivers Island, North Carolina, United States - PICO127 | ecosystem: Environmental > Aquatic > Marine > Coastal | place: USA: North Carolina... | reverse complement strand
ATCGCATCCTTGTAGTGTATACGGGGAAACACTTCAAGCTTGCCACCTATTCCAGCATTGTAGACTTGGATGCCATTCTGATCGCAAACGCCCTTAACCTTCTCATAATGTCGAATCATAAGTTCTGTATTCGGCGAATGCCAAACCTTTCCTTTCCCGAAATATCTAGGATCAAAATGATTAGGGTCCTCATCCCTGTCTAGAATGATTCTTTTATCTTTTCTAGGAGAATTTTGATCCAAAATAGTAGCCCACGCGGGTATTTTATATTCTGTGTCGCAACCAATGAGAAACAGTTTTTTCGCCCCAAGTCTAACTGCTAGTTGCATCAGTGTAATGGTAACGCTCATCGGTTCTACAATGTAATTATCCCCTGGTAAGCTAAATATCTCACCCTGGGTACCTTCTAATTTTACCGGATGCGTGTCAAAAAAACAGACATTCTCTTTTGGTTCAATGATAGTATCGACATTTTGAGGTACGAACGGATTTTCATGAGGGAAGGTTCTACGAGGGAAACAAAAAATGGTCTTTTTCAGTTTCCCTATCCAAATCGAGATTTCATCAGACTGGTCAGGCAAGACCACCGTATCCACGCAGCTATAATAATTCGGTCTCCATTCCGTCTTTTCAAAGATGAGGTAAATTGCGTTTGAGGCGAACGAAGGGACATCCTTAATTAGATTCAGATCGTGCATGTTCAGCGATGTACCGTTTCCCAAAATAAATGCACAATCCGATTGAAGCCTCGGAACCTGGTCTAGCTCCAAGGCCTTTTTTCTAGACAAATTTCGATTCAAAAGACTCGTCCTTCCATCACAAGTTCGGGCATCGACAAACAATCAAGCAGATCTCAATAAACCTACAACTTCAAATTAGATTCAAAACCACTTGCTTTTGGGGTGGCCGAGAATAAGCCCATTACAGATATGAATCGAAACTCCGTTAGAAATCGCCTCAAAAATGGCAAGCCCGTCATTGGCGCATGGCTGAATTCAGGCTCCGCCGTAATCGGCGAACTAATGGCGCAGACAGGGCTGGATTTTGTCACAGTTGACGCAGAGCACTCAGCGGTCGATCTCGTCGAGACTCAAAGGATATTTCAGGCAATTAGTTCTGGTAACCCGCAGACGGAAAATTTCGTGAGATTGCACGGCGTCGACTATTCTCTAACTAAACGCTACTTGGATGCCGGAGCCACTGGTGTGATAGGTCCATTGGTAACGAATGCTGATGAAGCAGCCCTTCTCGTCAAGGCATGCAAGTATCCGCCCCTCGGGAAACGCGGTGTGGGATTCTGCCGGGCAAACAAATTTGGACTGGAAGTCGAAACCCACTTCGCGGAAGCAAATGATCAGATTCTAGTAGCCGTACAAATCGAAGACATTGAGGCGGTCAACAATATCGATGAGATTCTATCAGTCGAGGGAATCGATGCCGCTTTCATTGGACCCTACGACCTTAGTGCATCTATGGGGGTAACCGCCCAATTCGACCATCCGAACTACAAGGGCGCACGTGATAAAATTCTCGAATCATGCCAACGTAACAATGTTGTTCCAGGAATACATATCGTACAACCAAATCCAAACGAAGCGATTGAAAGGATTAAAGATGGATTCAACCTGCTTGCCTATAGCTTGGACATAACCATGGTTCAGAAAGCCTGCATTGAAGGACTCTCCGAAATTAGGGAAACGATTAGCTAAAAGTGAATACAAATATGGCCACAAAATATGATCTAGTTGCACTTTTGCCGATGAAGGCTAACAGCGAACGCGTTAAAGGTAAGAATTTCAGAGAGTTCGCGGGTAAACCACTCTTCCGTTGGATTTTGGATACACTCTTGAGTATTGAAGCAATTGACTGCATCGTGGTAAACACCGATGCTAGAAAAATTCTCAAAGCTAACGGCTTAGAGGAATCTTCCAGAGTTTTAATTCGCGATCGCAAACCCGAATTGTGTGGTGATTTAGTAAGTATGAATAAAGTGCTGGAAGATGATATAAATAACGTGAATTCGGAAACATATGTGATGACGCATACGACTAATCCTTTAATCTCATCAACCACGATCAATAATGCAATTAACGCCTATTTGAAAGGTTTATCATCTAATTATGATAGCTTGTTTAGTGTAAATAAATTCCAGACAAGATTTTATCTCAGGGATGGTGAACCCGTGAATCACGATCCCAATAATCTTCTTCGAACTCAGGACCTCGAACCCTGGTACGAGGAAAATTCCAATCTCTACATTTTTTCCCGTAACTCGTTTAATACTACGAAAGCCCGCATAGGGGAGGCTCCCATTCTATTTGAAACGCCGACTATCGAATCCCAAGATATAGACAATCGTATTGATTGGCGGATTGCAGAAATTATGGCACTAGCAGCGATGCTGGCTCGATCCCATGCCCAGGGCCCTGATGGAGGATCAGACTAAAAAATCGATTTGATATAGAAAGACTCAACGATAAATCATTTAAAATTTTCTTTCCTTTGTGAGACTATGTATTGAATAAAATGCTACGATATACTCGCCTATCAATATACAATATTTATAAATTAGCTGGTCTGATTTACCTAACTACCATCTTTCATTCTGGAATCCTATGGCACGATATCTTGTAACCGGTGGCGCAGGTTTTATCGGATCCCATCTAGTAGATTCGCTGTTGCAAGATGGCCACAATGTGACAGTTATTGATGATCTGTCATCCGGAAAAACAGCAAACCTAAATCCAAGAGCTGTTTTTGTAGAGGAAAGTATATTAAATCGCAAAGCACTAGCGGCGGCGCTCGAGGATAAGGATTGCTGTTTTCACTTGGCAGCCAAACCTATCGTACAGGATACGATCCGCGACTGGAAAGATTGCACAGAGGTAAACTTGTTTGCCACGATAAATCTCTTCGAAACTATCGTGCAATCGCCTGAATTTGCCATTCCTATTGTTTATGCCTCGAGTTGTGCTGTCTACGGAGCAACTGGTACCGAAGGGGTCGGCCTGAGGGAGAGCGATACTGTTGATCCCCAGTCCCCATATGCGGTCGATAAATTTTCGTGCGAATTGCATGCTCGGGCAGGCGGGATTACACGAGGCCTTAATTCTTTTGGAGCACGCTTTTTCAATGTGTTTGGCGAACGACAAGACCCTCGATCTCCCTATTCTGGGGTCGTATCCAAATTTAGCGAAAATTTAAAACGCAGGCAACCGTTGACTATATTCGGAGACGGGGAACAAACTCGCGACTTTATACACGTTTCGGATATAGTAAAACTCCTGAGGAAAGCCTCATCTGAGGCATCAGTAGACGCTCCTGTAGCGAATTTCGGGACAGGAAAATCAATGACCATTAACAGTCTCGCCGAGACACTTATAGACGTATCCGGCACAACCGTTCCAATCAATCGCAAAGCCGGCAGGCCTGGGGAGGTCCGATACTCTCAAGCCAATCTGGATAGACTGCGAGAGTTGATTACTGTGGATAGCTTCGACCGATTTGCAACCCACGTTAAGGAATTGCTTGTCTAATTCAGTTTGAATGAAAGCAACCAACACAATGGACGGATCTACACACCCGGGGCGTTTTGGTCCCTTTGCGGCTTTAAAGCAATTCTTCTTCGAATTACGGAATGGCAGAGTAATTGTCATGAGCCTATTTACCAAGAATTACCTATACCGTTACGCGGACACGGCTATGGGAATGCTATGGATCTTCGTCACCCCAATTGTGCCAATAATTCTTTACAACTTTCTTCAGTTAGCCGGTCTCTTCGGCGATCCCCAAGGAGGAATCCCCAGATCGGTTTTTCTAACTTACGGATTGACTCTCTATTACGGGTTTTCCGAGTCCCTAGTCACCAGTACTGGATTAATAGCCAGCAACCGAGGAATAATCATATCAAGTGGGACATCTAAAATACTGATTGGGCTCTCAGAGCTTTTGGGTATCCTATTTAATTTTATAGTTCGTAGCATCGTTTTCTGGACTATCACAACGATCGTTGGCGTCGATCTTGGCTTTCGTGGCTTCAGCATTATCTTGTGGGGATTTCTCATGATCGGTTCGGGCTACGCAGTCGGGTTAATATTAAGTTTATTCACGGTAGTATATAAGGATATAACTAATTTCGTCAGTATTATAGCATTCTACTTGCTGTTTGCATCAGGCGTATTTCGAGAGATTGACAACGAAGGTTGGATTTGGGATTTTCTTAGATCTAGCCCGCTTTATCAAATAATTGGGAAAACTAGAGAATATGTTTTCGGCCAGGCTGTAGAAATCACCCCATTTATGATCATCGCCTTTGTCTCTGTGGCTCTCTTCCTAATTTCTTCTCTAACTATTTTCTACCGAGGGGAAAGATACGTAGATAAAATTTTGTAGTATGTCTTCGAGTTTCGCCATTAGAGTCAGCAACCTATCCAAGAAATACCTTATCAACTATGATGAGGGGCGAAAACGTCGCCTAGTTCGATTGATTAAGGAAATTCTAGGTTTAAGCAGCGAGGATGCGGAAGCGAAAGAGGGGGAGTTCTGGGCACTTCGGGATATATCGTTCGAAATCGAATCTGGTCAATCGCTTGGAATTGTGGGTTTGAATGGTGCCGGGAAAAGCACCCTTCTCAAAATAATTCTTGGCAGGATAAAACAGAATCATGGTGAAGTTGAAATTAATGGCCGAGCCGGCGGGCTAATCGAGCTGAGCGCGGGATTTCATCCGGAGCTTGATGGCGTGCGCAACATTTACAATAAGGGCATTCTACTTGGAAAAAGCAAACAGGAGATCGATTCAAAATTAGATGAAATTGTACGCTTCGCCGATCTAGGAGATTTCATTTACTCGCCCGTCAAAACATACAGCAGCGGGATGCAGGTACGGTTAGGTTTTTCAATAGTAGTACATTTTCTTCCAGAGATTATTGTTTGCGACGAAATTCTTGCAGTGGGCGACTTCGATTTTCGACAGAAATGTTTCGAGAAGATTATTGAACTCAAAAACCAAAGCAGCTTTATTCTTGTTTCCCACAGCAACAGTAATATTCTGCAATTTTGCGATGTCGCCTTGTTGCTGCACAAAGGCGAAATGCTGAGTATCGGGAATCCTAAAGCTGTCTTGAAACACTACGCTTTTTGTCACGCTAAATTAAATACGTTCGAAGTGAGAGAGAAAATCAAAGCCTCCACATCAGCCAAATCAAGTGGTGTCAGAGTTACTGCCGAAAATAAACCAGTAGAAAACGCAAAGGTAGTTACCGCAGATACTACACTATGTGGCGTAGATCCTAAAATAGCGGAAGAACTTTACGGACCCGAGTATACAGCTAATGAGACGATCAGAGATGTTGAGTTCTACTTGAATTTACAGCAATCAGAGGATGGGTGGACCCATTTCACCGGTGAACCATTAACTGCTTTTCTTGGTTTCACGCTTCTGAAAGAATGTAAGAACCTTCGTATTGGCCTACCATTCTTCAATGATGTTGGCAAAATGGTTATGGGCCCGGACAGTCGGGATTTCGAGCCAGCTTGGTCTATCAAAGGTACAGGCAAACACGTAATGAAAATAGAGCTGAAGGCCCTACCTATAATTTCAGGCAAATATTGGCTAGTCGTTGCTATGAAAGATGATCCCGCTTTCGTTTTCAGAAAGCATTGCGGTTTTATAAAAGTACAAAACCACCTAGGATATTATGGAGAGATCTTCGTGAATTCAAGCTGGTCTAGCATAAAGAATTTAAATGAAATGGAAAAAAGATTTTATCGAGTATTCGCTCAATGAAGGTACTAGTTTTTACAGATAGCCGAGGTCAGCACACGGCACAAAATACGAGCCATCTCGTTTATGGAGAGATGCTTGCGAAATTGGATGGTTTAGACGTGAATCGTTTTTACTGTCCGTTTAAATGGACGACGACATTGGATTTTCTCGCTTCTTTCGATAGCAATCGCCTACGAGGGTACGACTTAATCGTGTTGCAAACGGGAATTGTCGACTTCTCACCCAGGCCCTTCAGTAACGCTTTTCATGATCTCTACGATTGCCAAACTGAAGAGAACAGTCTGAATCTCACCCTCAATACAAGGGATTACTCTAAGAAAGTTCGCAATTGGAAGAAACCCATTTTCGATCGGATCTTTGGCGAGGAAACGATGACTGAGCACTTTAAATCGCCTTTCGATTCGTTTTACAATGGAGAGCGGACTATAAATTTGTACAGCCTGGAAATGGCTCGTCTACGCCTGACCCCGATGCTTAGGGAAATTCCAAACCTTCTCTATGTAAATACAAACCGTATCGCCCCGGGATGGAATGGAGATTATCCAAGAGAACGTCCGCAGAATATGTCACTGATACATGAATACTGCGATTTATTTTCCAAAGAAATTCCAAACCAGATTGATCTTTCATTATGGAAAAATGATGAGATTAAGTTACATACAACAGATAACATTCATTTTACAGAGGAAGGAAATAACTATATTTACAATGGAATACTCGATTATATCGATCGTAAAGAGGATAAAGTTGATGAACAAATTACTACCAAATATATTCCATCTTTCTTTCCGTCTTATGAAAAGCCCCAATCATTCAACATACCCGAGACGATTACCACGGACAAGCGGAAGAAGATCCTCCATTCATATGGAATAAATCAAGTTCCTATCGCTTCTATTGTTATCGGTTTTCGACTAAAGTCGGACGATCCTAGCCGATTGAACAACTTGCTATGCTTGCTTGAGTGGCTGAATAGATACTTTCCAACTCTATTTGAGGTGATACTCCTTGAACAGGATGTCCACGAGAAATTCGATCAAGATCTCTTGCATAATGGAGAACGCTACGAATTTATTCGCAATCCTGATAGTTATAACCGGGGCTGGGCCTACAATGTGGCTGCTAAGTATCTAGTCACCACTCCAGTAATAGTCTCGTGCGATACTGATGTCCTTCCTGGACGTTCATTTCTATCTTCCATACTCCAATGCTACAAAGGAAAAGATTTCGTATCTCCTTACAGGAACGTTTATTACACATCAGCTGAAGAAGCCGATAAGATACAAAAATCCCTACATTTTGAGGGTATAATATTCGACCACGAGAAACTTAAGAATCCTGTATCCATAACTGGAGGAATATTCATTGCCAATCGCCAAGCATACTTTCGTATGGCAGGCTATGAGCAATACATGGGTTACGCCTGCGAGGACAGAGCTTTCGATACCGCGATCTGCGAACTAGCTGATCCCAATACGGTGCTCGTGCAGAACGAGACTTATGTACACCTATGGCATCCGCACGATGATGGCGGAAGAAAGAATTTTAAAAAGATCTACGACCATCTGGTGGTTAATTACGGAAATAAATACTACCCAGAGCTGACCTCAGAAAGCTACATCCACCAGTATAGTAAGCACGAGAATCCAACTAAAATTCGGGAATTGATTCAATTTCGCAAACAGAGCCAGGAATGGGGCGATCCAGAACTCTACAACAAGAAAAACTTGCAGATTAACGGCCTGAAATCAAAGGCAATCTGGGTTGGCCAAAGAAAGGAGTTTTCGAAACTCGATAAAGTCGTATACCCAGAAGAGTTTACAACACTCGATGACTATCAAGCGCGCGAAGAGTATGCCGAAATGAGCGACCCCTCAGAAGGTTTAAAGCATTTCTACAATAAATATAAAGGGAAGCGTTGTGTTATCATCGGCAACGGCCCGAGTCTCAACAAGATTGACCTTGGTAAGATTCAAAGCGAATATACTTTCGGCGTAAACTCCCTTTACTACAAGACTCTTGATTGCGGATTCATGCCCACGTTTTTTGTAGTCGAAGATTCGTCCGTAATGAAAGAAAATCTTTCGGCGATCAAAAGCTATCGCCCGCAATATAAGTTTTTCCCTACAATCTATAGAAAGTTGCATGGCGAGGACCACAATGTCTTCTTTTTCAAAATGAATCGAGGGTTTTACGAGAAATCCAGCCCAAATTACTGTGTGCCTCGATTCTCGACGGACTTTTCAAAAATTGCTTATTGTGGCCAATCAGTAACCCACATAAATCTTCAATTAGCATTCTTTATGGGGTTTTCCGAGATTTATCTAATTGGAATGGATTTCTCTTACATAATTCCTGAAAGCCATAGTCGCAATGGAGATGTTCTCGTTTCCGACACGGATGACCCGAACCATTTTCACAAAGACTATTTTGGGAAAGGCAAATCATGGAAGGATCCAAAGTTGGATCGAGTTCTGATGAACTACAGAATGGCTAAGTTGGCTTACGAAAGTAGCGGCAGAAAAATCTACAATGCTACGGCAGGGGGGAAACTCGAGATATTCCCAAGAGTGAATTACGACACTGTATTCCGATATCAACTACCTGAATCCTACGTAGACACCTCTCCCCCGGCGAATTCCGGTGCGGTAGAAGATAATTTGCTTAACAATTCGCTAGTATTTCTACCTTACCACGGGTTGATGAATATCGATACTAAGATGATCCAATTCGGATTAGACGATCGCGTCAAAGAGGTCCGATTGAGAGATCTCAAAACAAATTCGATTTTAAGAAAAATCGAAGTAAATATCGAGGATCAGAAGGTCGATACTGCCATGCTTTTTGATTTCAATGGAGCGGGAAGACAATTTCTCCTCGATGTTTTGCCAGAAGGGGCTGATTGGTTATCCCTCGGTAAACTCGTTCACCACAGAAATCTTTTTTTCGGAAAACCAGCATATCGAATTGCTGGCGGTCTTCGCTGTCGTTCTTTCCATCCAAAAGATGGATACCTAGCTGCAGTATTTCGGGCCGGTAGTGAACGGATTTTACTGAACCTTTTAACAACAAGTCAATCTGTGGAATTTCCGAACAATGGCCACAGGCTGATCGCACCCATGGATATCGGATCATTGAAAGTGATTGGATACAACCGAGGATAGCATGGTTTTCGATATTTTAATCGTACTTACTTTGCTGGCTTTAGTAGCCTCGCATATCTACCTTGCTCTCAAAAAGAGGGAGAACATCGATCTGGATAGCTTCTGGCTATCCATGAATATCGGTATCCAGAAACTAGAAAGTAGAGTTGAAACAATCGACCTTGAAACTAAGCTCCAAATTAAGGAGCTAAACGATCGGCTCAAGGTTCATAATACAGTCGTCGGGGATATGGGACGGCAGATGATTCTTTTAGAAGATTCCTTGAATATAAAATTTGAAGAATTTTTGGAACTCTCGACCCAAAAGGCTAAGGAATTTGAAGAACGACTGATAAAGCAAATTTCAATAGCTTATCAGGATCACGGCAGAGCCATAGACAAACTTTCGACAGAAACCTGGTCAGCCCTGATCGAAACTAGCGAACGACTTGCAGTCGCCTCGGAGGCCCGAGATAGATTGGCTGAATCGATTAACAAACTGCAAACCGAATATCGGCAACGTATGCAGAATTTTCAGAGTTTAATAGACGCAAACCACCAAGCATTTGAGGAGGCCAAGCTTGCCCTTCAGTCTAATGTTGGCGATTTAAGCCAAAACCTGGAGGATGTATCTGATAGACTTGAAAGGGATGTTCAAAAGTATCGAGTTCAGTCAGATAAACTATTGAAAACGACGGCCACTGGCTTGTCACAAACGATCAATACGAAAATCGTGGAATTGTCGCAATCAATCGATACGAAAATAATCTCAAAAGAAGAAGAAACTATTGGACTAGTAGATAAAACAAAACGATCGCTTGAGCAAGCCCTAGACCGAAAACATTCCCGACTTTCCGAACAGTCATCTAAGGGAATTGGTGATCTTGATTCTAGATTCTCAGGAAAGATCGGCTCTTTGGAGGGCAAACTCGAATCAGATATAGACAATATTGGCTCGAGACTCAGGAGGGAAGTTAAGAATCTAGATGCCCGCATCGAGCAGACTGCTACGGATTGCGGGAGTCAGATAACAAATATCGCCCAAGAGATCGATAAAGAGTTAACCAATCTTGCTAGACATGGCAACCAGCTAGAAACGGAACAAGAAGAACTTAGCGAGAGGATCGCGTCCATGCAGGACAATTTGATCCAAGTGAAAGAAAAAGAGGGGGCCTTCGAAAAGCATGTTCAGCGACAAAATCAGATCACAAGAAATATTGAGAATCTCGTAAAAGGCAATAACGCCTTTAACTACAATACATTTAAGGCCTTCGATCGGAGATTCGTTAGAAAAGACTACGAGGAGACTCTCAAGCCCGTTCTTGATTCGTTCGGGCTAAGTAGCATAAGCTTCAATACAGCCGGTTACCTTGCCCACAAAATTTGTAAAATCGAAGAGATTTGCGTTGGGAGGCTAGCGACCAATATTCAAGATGCCCTAATTCGCCTGCTATGCGTGTTCGGGCTGAAAAGGAAAAATGCGAAAATCCTAGAGATCGGAACCCTTTTCGGAATCAATCTTTGTATCGTTGAGGAATTGAGTTCGGCTTATGGCAAGAATCTCACTTACCAAGTGATTGATCCATTAGATGGATACTACAAATCAGGACACCTTGATATTGTTACTAAACAGAAAATCGACAACCAAAATTTTTGGTTCAATATAAAAAAGTGTGGTTTGGATCCCGATAAATTCGATTTAATTGAAGGATTTAGCCACTACAAAAGGATTGTAAACCGAGTCTGTGATAATTCCATTGATTTGGCATTCATCGACGGCGATCATACGAAAAAGGGGGTGGCTCTAGACATACGGAATTATCACCCAAAACTTCGGAAGGGAGGCTATTTCCTGTTTGATGATTATGGCTCTATTCAATGGCCTGATGTCAAGGAAGCGGTCGACACGAGCCGAATTATAAAGACCCAATATAATTTTATCGGTCACGCTTTCCGAACAGCAATATACTCAAAGAAATGAACCCTCGCTTCTACCGGAAGTTTAATTACGATAAATCTCTTCTTCCGAATCAACTGCTTCGCCAAAAGGAGGAGAGCGTAGTCGATCTGGAATCAGCTCAAAACGAGACCGGAAAAACTGTGGGATATCCCGGGTGGAATCTTCTCTACTACTGTTGTCTTTGTTCTTTAGATCCAGAATCTGAACACACGATAATCGAAACTGGGACCAACTGGGGGTTTTCGACCATCGTTTTGGCCCAGGCTCTCAAAGACTCTGGGGCGAAAGGAAAAATTCACACCATCGAACTCGACGAGAACAACTTAAAAATTGCCCAAAACAATTTTAAGTCCGCTGGAGTGTCTGAATACATTGACACCCATCTTGGCGATAGTCTTGAGATATTGCCAACAGTTATCAGTGAGCAAATACTTTCTTTTGCATTTCTCGATGGCAACCACTCAATGTCCCATGTTCTTCAGGAATTCGCAATGGTTGAAAAGCGTCTTAAACCGAGAGCAAAAGTCTTCTTCGACAATACTGAAGATATAGGCCAAAAGGACGATCTACTCGTATTTGGAGCACTGAAAGTAATTGAAGACAAATTCGATGGGAATCTAGTGCGGTTTCCATATTGTTCTTGGTATACTCCTGGTCAAGCGATCTGGGAGAAACCTTATGGATAATATATACATCGCTGTGTAGCAACTGTCTCAATTTCGAGCCATCACGGCGAACTACCTTTTCTTCTGCTTCAATAGAATCTGCGCTCTCGCGTAGGCGATTTGCGTTTCTAACATGGCCACTTCTTCGCCGGACATTTTTTCCATTGTGGCGAGGGCGTTTTCTGCCCGCTTCTGTGCCTCTTCTACTGCGGACTCGTCGATTTCATCGATGTGGATAGCGTCTTCCGCTAGGATCGATATCTTGTCGCCTACGCATTGGGCAAAGCCTTTGCTAATGGCTAAACTTTGACGGGTTCCGGACTTACTAATGATCAGTTCACCTGCCTGCACCTCGGTCACAATCGGTATGTGGCCCGGAAGAATGTCTATCTCTCCCGATGTCGTCGGCATGACTACAGAGTCAATCGTGTCCTCGTAGACCCTATCCTCTGGCGTAACGATCTCGATATTCATCAGATTAAGTTTCTAACCACACTACTCCTTGCCGGACGCTTCGAGCACTTCGTCGATTCCACCCTTCATGTAGAAGTCGTTTTCAGCAATATGGTCGAGTTCACCATCGAGAATCATCTTGAAACCTTTAATCGTGTCCGCAACAGGAACAATTTTTCCGGGAAATCCAGTGAATACTTCTGCTACGTTAAAGGGCTGAGAAAGAAATTTCTGAATTTTTCGGGCCCGATAGACGGTTTGCTTATCCTCTGGAGATAACTCATCGAGTCCCAAGATTGCGATGATATCCTGCAAATCATTGTAACGTTGCAGAACGCGCTGGACACCGCGGGCAACATCGTAGTGTTCGTCACCAACAACAGCCGGTTCGAGCGCCTTGGATACGGAGGCGAGAGGATCGACCGCCGGATAGATTCCCAAGTCGGCAATCGCGCGTTCTAGAACGATAGTCGAATCGAGATGGGCAAACGTATTGGCTGGAGCAGGGTCCGTCAAATCGTCAGCCGGAACGTAGACCGCTTGGAAAGACGTAACCGAACCTTTCTTTGTAGAAGTAATACGTTCCTGAAGGGTACCCATTTCGGAGGCCAAGGTTGGTTGGTACCCCACCGCAGATGGAGAACGTCCTAAAAGAGCCGATACTTCAGAACCTGCTTGAGAAAAACGGAATATATTGTCTACGAAAAGAAGTACGTCCTGGTTTTTCTCGTCACGGAAATATTCCGCCATGGAAAGAGCGGAAAGAGCCACCCGCATACGAGCTCCTGGTGGCTCGTTCATCTGTCCGTATACCAGAGCCACTTTTGAGTTTTCTAGGTTCTCTTGATCGATAACGCCTGAGTCGGACATTTCGTGATACAGATCATTACCTTCGCGAGAACGCTCCCCTACCCCTGCGAATAGTGAATAACCACCATGGGTCTTGGCGATGTTGTTAATCAACTCCATGATAACAACGGTCTTGCCTACACCCGCACCACCAAAAGCGCCAACCTTACCCCCCTTGATGAAAGGGCAAATGAGATCGATGACCTTGATTCCAGTTTCCAGAATATTGGCCTTGGTGTCTTGCTCGGTTAGAGGAGGCGCTGGACGATGAATCGGGTAGTGCTTATCATATTTAACAGGACCTCGATCGTCTACGGCGTCCCCTGTTACATTGAAAATGCGTCCCAAAACTCCCTCGCCCACGGGAACCGAAATGGGAGCTCCCGAATCTGTGACCTCCATGTCCCGTTTGAGGCCTTCGGTAGAAGACATCGCGACCGATCGGACAACTCCTTCACCTAAATGCTGCTGCACTTCGAGCGTCAGTTTCTGAGTTTCACCTGATACAGTGAAATCAATTGTCAACGCTTGATAAATCGAAGGCAAAGCGTCTTTAGAAAATTGGACGTCCACGACAGGTCCGATTACTTGGAGGATTTTTCCAGTGTTACTCATTGTGTATTAAAGATGAATTGGGAAAGTGTTTAATTAGTCGCCTATCCTTGCGAGGTAGCCGCTGCTATCTCTAAGATCTCTTGGGTAATGGCAGCCTGACGAGCTTTGTTGAATTGCAATGTAAGTGAATCCAGTAGCTTCGAAGCATTATCTTTAGCGGTTTTCATAGCGACCATTCGCGCACTGTGTTCCGAAGCCCGGGCACTCAGAATCGCTTGATACGCTTGACGATCAACGAAAAGCGGCAGTAGCTCATTCAGAATCGATACCGGATCCGGTTCAAAAACAAAGTTGCGATCATCCTTAGACGATTCAAAAGGCTGTGCATCTTTGCCACGCAACTCCGTGATCATGTCGTCTAGTCCTGTAATTGGAAGTAGTTTGCCGAATGATGGAGCTTGAGTCAGCACGTTTACAAAACGAGGGTACAAAATCTCGACCGTATCCACTTCGCCAGAGAGGTATTTATCGATCATGAACTCCGTAAGCTGCTTAACTTTCGTATATTTAACAGCGTCTCCAATCTCAAAATCGGCCAGTAAGTCACGATTTGTCCGGCTAAGGAATTGTCTTCCTTTTCTACCGACGCTCACGAACTTCATCTCTTCTTTAGAGTTTAAGATCTCACGAATTAAATTTCCATTCAAAGGTCCACACAATCCACGGTCTGTACTGACAATAATGATACCTCTTGTCTTAACTTCCCGCTCCTTGAAAAACGGATGATCTAGTTCCTCAATACGAGACGAAATATGGGAAAGCGTTTCTGCGAGCAAAGCTGCGTATGGTTGCCCAGAAATAGCTGCTTGCTGTGCCTTTTTCATCTTCGAGGCCGCAACAAGCTCCATCGCCTTTGTAATTTGGCGAGTGTTCTTAACCGACTTAATACGGCGGCGGATTTCTCTTAAATTTGGCATTCTTTAGAATCGTTAATCGCAGCTAACTAATCTTTTTCGTCCGCTATGCTTGAAAACTATTTTTCCACTCATCAACAGCCGTTTTAAGCTGGACTGAGAGATCGTCGTCGATCTTCGCCTTCTCACGAATACTGGTGAGTAACGCTTCCTTTCGGGATACCAAGAAATCTCTCAGGGAATCACTAGCCGATACCATTTTGGAGACGTCGATATCGTCGAAGTAATTATTTTGCATCGCCCAAAGCACACCAACTTGTTGCTCAATCGCAATTGGGTTGAAAGCGGGTTGCTTAAAAAGCTCTACAATCCGTGCGCCACGATCTAGCTGAGCTCTCGTTTTGGCATCGAGGTCGGAACCAAACTGGGCAAACGCCGCCAATTCACGGAACTGAGCCAGCTCAAGTTTGATCTTACCCGCGACTTGTTTTGTCGCTTTAATCTGGGCAGCAGATCCTACTCGGGATACTGAGAGTCCCACTGATACCGCAGGACGGATGCCTTGGTTGAAAAGATCGGTTTCCAAGAAGATCTGACCGTCAGTAATCGAAATTACATTGGTCGGGATGTAGGCGGAAAGGTCACCGGCCAACGTTTCAATGATAGGAAGCGCTGTGAGGGATCCATTACCATTATCTTCATTGACCCGAGCCGAGCGTTCGAGCAGCCGTGAGTGAAGGTAGAAAACATCTCCCGGATAGGCTTCACGTCCCGAGGGGCGTTTCAAAATCAAAGACATCTGACGGTAGGCCGCTGCGTGCTTAGAAAGATCATCATAGACGATCAAAGCATCTTGACCGTTGGCCATAAACCATTCGCCCAAAGCTGCCCCTGTGTAGGGAGCCAAATACTGATTCGCTGCCGAGTCAGCTGCCGGTGCCGAAACGACAATCGTATACTCCAATGCACCCTTTTCTTCCAGAACACCCAGTGTACGAGCGACGTTCGAATTCTTCTGTCCCACCGCGACATAGATAGAATAGACCGGACGGAAATCAGGATCGCCTGATGCGAGTCCGACCTTATTGATATTCGCCTGATTGATAATCGTATCAATCGCGATCGTTGTCTTTCCCGTTCCACGGTCACCAATAATGAGCTCACGCTGACCACGACCAATCGGAATCATCGAATCGATTGCCTGGATACCGGTCATTAGTGGCTGGTCCACAGATTGACGCTCGATAATTCCGGGGGCTATTTTCTCAACGGGATAAGATTCCGTTGTATCGATCGCGCCCTTACCATCAACCGGGCGACCCAATGCATCCACTACTCGGCCGAGCATCCCTTTTCCTACTGGCACCGAAAGCAGGGTTCCCGTACATTTTACTTCGTCGCCCTCTTTCAAGTGATTTGATTCACCCAAAACAACCGCTCCTACTTCATCTTCCTCCAAGTTCAAAGCGATTCCGATCGTTCCACCAGGGAACTCGATCATTTCGTTGTACATCACTTCCGAAAGTCCGTCGATCTTCGCTACACCATCACCGACGGTTAGGATTTTGCCGGTATTGGTGGCAACGGTTTTCGTTTGGAGATTTGCTATCTGCTGTTCAATCTGTTCGATGACGGAACTCATTATACTTCTGTATTTATTAAATGGATTCTAAGGAAAAAATTAGGAGAGTGAGGTTTCTAAGGAGGCAAGGCTACTGGCGATCGAGGCATCATAGACGTCACAATCAACCACCACGCGCAATCCCGCAATTAGACTAGGGTCTTCACGCAAGACGGAAGCGATGGAGCGTCCATACTTTGCAGAAAGTTGATTTACAATTCCTGCGATCATGTCGGAGCTAAGCTCGCCAGCGTAGTTAATGACAGCGGTGCCTTTGGCCACTTCCCTTTCCACAAGCTTTAAATACGTCTTTAAAGTTGCGATATGGTGGCGAGGAGGATTCTTGGCCAAGGACTTAAGGACTCCGTCAACCCGCTCCGCAGACACCTCGCCACTCTCTAGGCTGGCCTGGAGAAGCTGCTTGGCGAAATTCTTGATCTGCTTGTCCTGCTTCATGAAGCTCAGTAAATTAATTGCTGCTCTCTACTAACTGAGAACTGGCTGATTCGGTATAACGATTTCGGTCGTCGGCAGACAACTCCTTCGAAAGGACCTTGCTGGTCGTAGACACGACGAGCCGAGCAATCTCGCTTCTTGCGTCGGACAGCATTTTCTTCCGATCCATTTCGATCTGCTGCTCCGCTTTTGAGATGATCTCCTCGGCCCGAACGACAGCATCCTGGGAAGACTTCGATATCCTCTCTTCGGCTACGGTTCTCGCTTCGTTCACAATCTGCTGCGCTTCCTGAGACGCCTTTTGAATAATCTCTTTGTGCTCAGCCTCGGCTTCCGCTAGCTTCGCCTTCATATCTTCCGCATACTTCAGCCCATCAGCGATTTGGCTGTTGCGATCATCAAGGGTCGCAAGAACCGGTTTAAAAGCAAATCGATAGAGTACGTAGGCAAGAATCGAAAAGCTGATTACCTGCATCACGATGTGACCCAAGTGTATACCGAACTTCTCCACGAGGCCTGCAGATTCAGCCGCGGCATGCGGATCTGCGGCAGCAATTACTGAAATGAGGTCGATCATGAGTAGATTAATGATATTTGAAAAGGTGAGCCACCCGTCTGGGATGGCCCACCACTAAATCTTTTTAACTCGCCAAGAATAGGGCCATAACGCCCAGACCTTCCGCAAGCGCCATACCAATAATGGCTTGAACAAGGATCTTTCCTGAAGCACCTGGGTTGCGCCCCACTGCTTCCGCAGCCTTCATTCCGACCAGTCCAACACCGAGGCCGCAACCAAGGACACCAAGGCCCGAAGCGATATTTCCGTTAATTTCTGCTATTAGGTTCAACATTGTATTATATATTATTCTGTTAGTATTAATGCGACCGCCCACGCTTTTTGCATGGTCCCGAATCGCAAAAGTGGCTAGTGTTCGGCATGTTCATGTCCATCGTCGTGATTACAAATCAAACCGATGTATACGCTGAATAAGAGAATGAATACTAGTGCCTGGACGATTCCGACCAACAACTCTAGAAAATAAAAGACCGGGATGAAGTTCATACCATGAAGCAGATTCTCGCCGCCAAAAATATTTCCAAACAAGCGAACGGAAAGAGTCAGCGGACGAATCGCTATCGAAACAACTTCGATCAGCCCCACAAAGAGAAAGATTGGGATGAGCATAACCCACATCACTGTGCCCACTTCCGTTTTGTTTGCTTTGTTGCCAAAAAGGTCGACTACGAGTGCTTTGAAACCCGCATACTTTAAAATTATGTAGGCCCATCCCACCATCGCGACGATCGCCAGCGCCATCGTGCCATTCCAATCCGCGTTGGCCGGCCTGATCCAAGGCCGCGTAATATGAAAGTGGCCCTCTGCGTCCTCGTAGCCCATACCCAGAGTTCCCACACCCGGCAGCAATCCGCTCCAGTTCTGAATCAAGATGTAGACAAAGAAACCAAGCACAAACGGTAGTGTCGCCGTTACCGCCTTCTTCCCAACGATGGGCTCAATCATGTCCCGCAGTCCCACAAGCAGATTCTCAATGATCGCCTGACCGCGACCTGGAATCAGTTGCGGGCGACCACCAATCATCATGCGTATCCCTATTATTAATAGAGTCACGATGACCCAACTTGTCACAATGCTGTTGGTAATGGGCAAGCCAAACACACTGAAGAGAACCTCAGGAGCGGGCGAAACCGCAGCATTCGCCAACGGCAAGGAGAATTGAATGCCAGCTATCGTAAGGAAGATTGAGAATGTTTTTTTGAATCGCATCTTAACAGCAGAAAGGCCTCAAGAAAATGTGTTGTTGATAGATCGATTTGCGTGCGTCAACTCTCTAAGCACAAATCTAATCTATATGATTTGAATTGAAGAAAATCACATCTGATTTACAACAGATACTAATAGTGTGGGCAGTTATTAAAGTGCCCGCTCAAATTGAATCGACTTTCAACACATGGCAAAACGAGACCTTTCGGACGCAATTTTTGAAGTGAAGGACACTCAAAGAGCAGCAAAGTCTGCAGTTCGAGCATCAACGCTCCGACCCAAGGACCCGTCTCTTTTTAAACGAAGGGCGTTCGACACATTTTACCTTTTTGGCTTTGTTCTTCTAGTACTCGCAATCGCAGTACAAGTTGTCGCGCTAGTTGCCTACAGCTGATCCGCGGATCAAATCTTACGTTTTTCGACAATCAAGGATTGATAGGAATCCGCTTTTGACTGGAACACGGTTTCACGCTCAAAAGGCCAAGGAGCATCGCGCAACAGATTCCATTTCCAAGCAGAAGCGACTGCATTTGCGGCCCAGTCGAAATACTCCCGGTGATCCGTTCGAAAGTGGAGCCTAGCACCTTCGAGACAACGATCAGAGAGCTTATCGAGAAATCGGGGGTTCATTATCCGGTTCTTCCAGTGCCTCTTCTTCGGCCACGGATCCGGGAAAAGGATAAATACCGACTCTATCCCTACACCGACCGGCAACTGATCCAAAAACTCGTTCGCTTCCGCTTTCAGAAAGAGAACGTTATCAAGCCCTTCCCTACTCGCCTTTCTATTCGCTCGCTCGATTCGATTCCCAATCAAATCTATCCCAACGCAGAGCAGCTTCTTATTGGCAGCTGCAAAATCTGTAAGCCAATGCCCATGTCCACAACCGATCTCTAGAACAATGCGGGACTTACCATAGAGGCACGACTTGAGTTTCGCGTTTAACAAGGACTTCCGCTCCGCAACTCGCTGCTGATGCTCCTTTAAGCTTGTTGTAGCTTTCCCTGGTTGCTCTCGATCGATTGCCATTTAGATCGCCTCCGCAACCACAGGACTTTCCGCCACTGGTAGACGGAAGGAAACACGAAGTCCTTGGTCCTCAACATTTTCTGCCCATACACGCCCTTTGTGCCAGTCGATGATGTGCTTTACGATACTCAGCCCAAGACCCGTTCCACCCGTATCTCTAGAGCGACCTTTGTCCACGCGGTAGAAGCGCTCGAAGATACGCGAAAGGTCTGCCTCTGGAACCCCAGGCCCTTCGTCCTCTACCCAGATTTCGATCGAATTCTCCTCGATTGAACACCCCATCCCTATTTTGCCTTCGGCAGGGGTGTATTTCTTGGCGTTCTCCACCAAATTATCAAGTACTTGCCGAATCTTCAGAACATCAATCCGGAGCATAACTGATCCCTTCTCGGGCAAATTCAATACAAGCTCTCGTCCTTCCGCACCTAAGCTTTGACGATACTCGAATGATAATTCCTTGAGCCAACCAGTAACATCGATCGCAGCCAACTCTAGCTTAGGCGATTCATTTTCTAAACGAGACAGACTCAGCAAATCGTTGATAAGCAATGCCAAACGCTCTGAATGACGTTGGATAACATTGAGAAACCGATGGCGATCTTCAACTTCCATCCCCGCATGATCCGCCACGAGCGTTTCCGCATATCCCTTGATCACCGAAACAGGGGTTTTCAATTCGTGAGACGCATTCGCTACGAATTGCTTTCGCATACTCTCGAGCACTTTGAGCTTTGTCGTATTGTGCAGAACAAATAAATACCAAGGGGTGTTCGCCTCTTCTGCCGCCTCAAGACGAGCAGCCGAAACCTCCATCCATATCTCTCCCTGAGGGTCTGAAAAGGCGATTTCCTTGCCGATGCCCCCACCCGCCCGCTTTACTTCTCGTATGAACTCCAGGAATTCCGAGCTGTGGAGCCCGCTTTCCACTCGCTTGCCAACACTTGCGCCCAGAACGGGAAAGACGTTCTGCAAAGCATTGTTAACCAATAGGATATAATTATCTCTATCTACTATGAGAACCCCCTCTTGTAGATTGCCGAGTGTCGTCTCAATTTGTCTCAAGCGATCGGAGCTTTGCTTATCCAAGCGATCGATCTCAGCAATCAATTGATTCAGCTCATCCACGAGTTCCATCCAATTCCGACTGGTACCACGAAACTCAGAGGAATGGGTGAGTATCGACGTTCGTGTGGCCAGGGATTCCGAAAGCAGTCTTATCGCACGCTTCTGCCTATAGTATCTGGAAGCGTATAGGGTCGCGATTATCGCTGTGACAGCTAACAAAAAATAGGACATCAGTGGTCGAATCCGGCTAAGACCGGTTTTCAATCATCCGATACCCCACCCCCCTCACAGTCTCAAGCCAAGAACCTTCATCCCCCAGTTTTTCCCGCAACCGTCTCATATGCGTATCGACCGTGCGGGTTTCCATCTCGTTCTCATAATTCCAAACTTTTTGGAGCAGTGTTTCGCGAGTTTGAACCTTGCCTCGTTCCTGCATAAGGAGCCTGAGAAGCCGAAACTCGGTCGCTGTCAGCTCGACAGGCCTCTCTTTCACATGAACTTGATGGTGCTCCACGTCCAAATTGATTCCATTAACCTTGAGGACACCCGAGCTCTCATCCCCTTCTACTCCTCGCTTGAGTATCGCAGAGACGCGCAGCATTAACTCTTTGGGACTGAAAGGCTTGCACACATAGTCATCGGCACCGCTTTCAAATCCCTCAATGCGATCCCCCTCCTCAGTTTTGGCGCTCAGAAAGATAATCGGGATTGCTTTGAGGCTGCGTTCCTGTCGAATCAGCCGGCAAACCTGAATCCCACTCAAATCCGGCATCATGACATCCAGCACAATGAGGTCTGGCTTGAAAGTACGGACTGTGTCCAGAACCTGCCTTGGATCGTTAACAGATTGCGATAGGAAACCTCTCTGTCTCAGGTTGTAACAGAGTAAATCGGTTACGTCGACCTCGTCATCGACGACCAGTATTTTCTTAGGCTCTTCTGAAGCGACCATAGCAATCTGACAACTATTTGAACTCGAATTGTTGCGAACAATACACTTAGCGCAACCGCCTAAGCGTTACATTTTCGTTACACCGGAACAGAGACCCACGCAATCCGGCTTTAGGGCGAGAACAACCCTTAAAAAATCTGTTAAAATACTGTATATCAATTACTTAGGAATTTCCAAGGGCGACCATCAGGACACTGATATCAGCTGGATTTACTCCACTTACACGACTGGCCTGCCCCAAATTTGCAGGATTTAACTGATTCAGCTTTAAGGCGCATTCCTTTTTGAGTCCCCTTACCAATAGAAAATCGAATCCCTTCGGAACCTTGATCGCTTCGACGCTGCTTAGCTTCTCTACCTGTCTCAACTCTCGCTTAAGATAGCCATCGTATCGAACACGGTAAAGGACTTCGTCTTTGACCGGATCCTCGAGTTTCGACAGCGCTTCGGGCAGCTCAAATCCGGGGTCATTTCTCCTCGCGAGTGTTGCCCAAGTTTGTTCCCCCACTCTGTTTGACTCCATCCACTGGATTGCTCGATTTATCGAACGCTTCTTCTCTTCGATTCGAGCGATACGAGATTGCGATAACAGTCCGTATCGCTTGGCGTACTCAAGCAGTCGAAGCTCTGCGCTACCATGATTGAACAACAGTCGATACTCCGCTCGACTCGTAAACATTCGATAAGGCTCCTGTGTCCCCTTGGTGACAAGATCATCAATGAGCACACCCGTGTAGCCATCGTACCGCTTAAGAACAAAAGGTTCATCTCCCCTCGCCTTGAGAGCCGCATTAACCCCGGCGACCAGCCCTTGGCATCCCGCTTCTTCGTAGCCTGAAGTGCCGTTAATTTGACCCGCGAAAAACAAGTTTTCCACTTTTTTGGACTCCAAGTGGGGAAAGATTTGAGTGGGTGGCGCGAAGTCATACTCAACGGCATAGGCTGGGCGCAGCAAATGAGCACGCTCGAGACCAGGAATCGATGCCATCATTTCTTGCTGCACCTCAAACGGGAGACTTGTTGAGAGACCGTTGATATAATACTCATTCGTATTGCGGCCTTCTGGTTCCAGAAACAGCATATGCCTGGGACGGCCTTCAAATCGCACGAACTTGTCTTCGATACTGGGACAATATCGCGGCCCCGTACCTTCAATTTCTCCACCGTACATTGCGGAAAGATGGAGATTCCGCATTACGATTTCAGAAGTTTCTTCCGTCGTGTATGTAATCCAGCAGGAAACCTGGTCCGAACCCGGCGTCCAACCCGCAAACGTTTCACCATGATGTTCCACGTGGAACATATCCGATTTTTCCCGAGTGTCGTAGAATCCGAAAAGAACCGGATCCGGATCGCCCTTCTGCTCCTCCAGATGGGTAAAATCAATAGATCGCCCCAGCAACCTGGGCGGAGTGCCTGTCTTTAGTCTCTCCAACTCAATTCCGGCTTCGAGAAAACTGTTTGATAAGGTTTTGGCAGAATAATCGCCCATGCGACCTCCTTCATTCTTGTTCTTCCCAATATGCATCAGCCCGCGAAGAAACGTACCTGTAGTGATAACGATCGTCTTACCAAAGAATTCAATATCGAGGTTCGTTCGGCAGCCAACGACTGAATCTCCCTTATAGATCAAACCGGTGACCGTGGCTTGAAAAACGTCCAAATTCTTTTGGTGTTCGAGCACGTGCTTCATTCTCAAAGCATACACCTTCTTGTCACACTGGGCACGAGGTGAGTGCACCGCAGCTCCTTTGGAGGCATTCAACAAGCGAAATTGGATTCCGGACACATCCGCATTCAACGCCATTTCCCCTCCGAGAGCATCGATTTCGCGTACAATCTGGCCCTTCGCAACTCCGCCGATCGCAGGATTGCAACTCATGGCCGCAATCGTATCAATGTTCCCACTAAGAATGAGAGTGCGAGCGCCCATCCTTGCTGAGGCGAGGGCGGCTTCACAACCAGCGTGACCCGCTCCACAAACAATGACATCGTAGCCGTTTCGACGATTCTCCATAGCTGGAGATAAAGACAGTAGAGTAGGGGACCTCAAGCGATAAACAGAGGTACACTCAGAGAAAAAAGTGCAGCAAAATTGAACCTAAAAATAGATTAAATCGCTAATTTTATGTAAAATCGGTTTCGCCAAAAACGTGTAATAAGCAACTATCGAATTGTCTAAGTCTCTATCTTGAAGTCACTTGCCGATACAAAATGTTGAAAAGAGAACATCGAGCATATCTTCATTGTCAATTTTGCCCAGAATCGTCCCAATCGCCTCGAGTGCCCCCCTCAAGTCGCTCGCAATCAACTCAATCGCCTCGTCGATCTCAAATTTGTCTGTTGCTGAAGCTAAGCAGCCACGAATTTCATCTAAAGCAGAGCTGTGTCTTGAATTCACAAGAATGAGGTCGTCATCGTCAAAAGCGTAATTCGAGTCGATCAACTCAACGAGAGAGGTCTTTAAGTCCTCCAGCCCATCGCCACGAGTCGCCGAAAATCCAATTACCTTAAAAGGCTCAATGCGACTAATTGGATCCTCGCTCACGCCAAGGTCTATCTTATTACGAATCACAATACAATTGGTGGCTGACAGACGATTGACAATCGCATCGGGCAAGTGAGGGGAGGGGAGGGAGCAATCCTCGACCAGAAGGAAAATGTCTGCCTCTTCCACCAATTCAATCGTTCTGCGAATCCCTTCTTTTTCAATGTCACTCTCAGCCTCTCTCAGTCCAGCCGTATCCATCAGCTGTATACTATGTGCTCCTAGAATAATACGCTCCCTCAGAAAGTCTCGAGTGGTTCCCGGCTCTTCGCTCACGATCGCTCGCTCGAATCCCAAAAGCAGGTTCAGCAGTGAGCTCTTACCGGCATTGGGTTCCCCCAAAATCAGAGTTTTTACGCCGTCCCTCAAAAAAGCCGCATACTGGCTGCTGTCAATAAGCCGCGAACAATACGTCTTTAATTCACGAATACCTGCAAGATGGGCTTCCTTTTGCTCCGGCGGCAGATCCTCTTCAGGGAAATCGATATACGCCTCTATCGAGGCAATCGTAGCTAGAAGCCGCTCCTTAAAGGTATTCAATCGTCTCCCAAACGCGCCCCTAAGCTGGTTGTTCGCCGCCTTAATGGCCTTATCACTGCGGGCCTGGATCAACTCCATAATCGCTTCCGCTTGGGTCAGGTCCATCCGTCCATTTAAAAAAGCCCGACGTGAAAACTCGCCAGGATCCGACTGCCGGCAGCCTCGTCTAACAAGGTCCTTTAGCAGGTTCGAAGCAATTAGCGGATTTCCATGGCAGACAATTTCCAGGGTATCCTCGCCTGTAAACGACCTTGGTCTTTCATAAAAACAATAAACCACATCGTCGAGGATATCGCCTTCGAGCGACAGGTAAGATCCATGGTAGGAATGGCGAGGTTTCGGATCGCTTGTTCTTCCAAATGCGGAACCGCATATTTCCCTACACAACGGACCGCTTAGTCGAAGCATCGCCAAAGCACTTTCCCCGTTGGGAGTCGCAATAGCGACTATCGTATCTATAGTTAGCATACAGTATGAAGCCTTTCCGTAGAGAACATGAAACCTATCTATGGTCTTCGTGTTGGAAAACAACTTCGTCTACAAACAAAAAAGGACCGCCGAAGCGGTCCTGAAAACTAGAATAAGAACGAGTCAGCTTGTAGGGGCTTCTTCCAGCTCCTTCTTTTCCCCCAGATCGGGCCTAACCACTTTGATGATCGCATCAGAGATTCTCTCCATGATTTCCGGATTTTCGCTAAGGAAGCTTTTCGCTGCCTCGCGCCCCTGACCAATCAAATCTCCTTCATAGGAAATCCAGGCCCCTTTCTTATCGAGGACTTTGTGCTCAATGCCTAGGTCGACAATCGACCCCATTCGAGAAATACCTTCGTTGTACATGATGTCGAATTCACAATCAGTAAAAGGCGGAGCGACCTTGTTCTTTACGATCTTAACCCTCGTCCGGTTTCCGATGACAGTGCCCGAGGTGTCCTTAATTTGGCCAATTCGACGAATGTCCATACGGACGGACGAAAAGAATTTCAACGCCCGACCACCCGGCTGCGTTTCAGGACTTCCGAACATGACCCCGATCTTTTCGCGGATCTGATTGGTGAACATGCAAATACAATTGGTCTTGCTCACAATAGCGGTAAGCCGGCGCATTGCCTGACTCATGAGCCTTGCCTGTGAACCCACAGTCGCGTCACCCATCTGGCCATCTAACTCCGCACGGGAAACTAAGGCCGCCACGGAATCAACAATTATTACGTCGATGGCATTGGAGCGGATGAGTGTTTCTGTTATATTGAGGGCATCCTCACCACTATCCGGCTGCGAGACAAGTAGCTCGTCCACATTGACTCCTAATTTTCGAGCGTACTTCGGATCGAGAGCATGCTCGACATCTATAAAGGCGGCAATCCCTCCTTGGCGCTGGGCTTCGGCAATCACATTTAAACAAAGTGTGGTCTTGCCCGAAGACTCTGGTCCATAAATCTCGCATATCCGTCCTTTAGGAAGGCCTCCAACTCCGAGTGCTAGGTCGACTGAAAGGGAACCCGTAGAAATCGTCT
>Ga0213868_10001129_pt1 | contig 25838 bp, 16 predicted proteins | sample PICome_9_FD_160087 | JGI IMG/M metagenome (GOLD analysis project Ga0213868, IMG submission 160087) | Coastal seawater microbial communities near Pivers Island, North Carolina, United States - PICO127 | ecosystem: Environmental > Aquatic > Marine > Coastal | place: USA: North Carolina... | reverse complement strand
CGCATAAACCTCAACAGCAAGGTCATTATCTACGATAAAGTGTTCAACAAAGCTCCAGGACTTCATAATTTTTTGTGCGACCTGGGACTCGCCACTCTCACCGCCGCCAATGCTTACACCCGCCAAGGATGCAAGCCCACCCAGCTGACCAAGAGCACCAGACAACCCCCCACCATCTGATTGAGAAGGCACTAATAGAGTGGTTGCCTTGTACTGATTAGGCACTGACAGAGCATATATCACTGCCGTTATAGCAAAAACAACAGTGATTGCAACAATCATGACTTTGCCTGCCCATAGCACGGTAAAAAGCTCTCTTAAATCTATTTCGTCTTCGTATTGATTGCTTATTTGAATATTTTTTTCCAACTGCTTGTCCCTTAATCAATTGAGTTATGCTAATACCTATAACCACTAATTATTGTTGAGTGAGTTAATTGCTGCCGCGCCAAGTGATAGCTGATAAATAATTTGCGTTACCTCAGCAAGCAGCTCCATTCCATGTCTTTCTGTTTCATCGGCATCAAGAGGCACAACTATGGTATCACCTGACGAAATCGAATTTTTTTCTGATCTAAATACAAATAGGCCTTTTTTAGGCATTATGATACTTCCGTCCGCCTTCACAATATATATGGATTTTTTGTCGGCTCTATCCTTAAATCCACCACTTTGCTTAATATAATCTGACTTCTTAAAATTAGGATTATAAAGGTAAGATGAGGGACGACGAACCTCGCCTAATACCGAAACCGCTTGGCTAAATTTAGGTATTATTAATCGGTCACCGTCTGTCAGGATGAGGTCTTGGGTTCGATTAGCCATAATATCTGCCAAAGGTATCACCATTCGACCTGTTGCAACTGTGTTAACTAAGGATGAGACTGCGGCTTCTTGGGCGTCAACATCTATCTTATCTGCCCCCATCTCAGAGTTAATATTCCTCAACTGAGCATCGGCTATTTCATCTTTTAGTAAACCAACCAACCTATCGATCTCCTTCTCTTCACGCTTCCTAAGCAACTCCCTCAGGAACACTGAACCGTCGATAAAGGCTTCATCAGTAAAACCACCGGCTCGTCGAATTACAGAGGTAAGCGTTTCACCCTTGTCAAAAACATAGGTACCTGGAAAAACAAACTCTCCCTCAAGGGAAATATTCCTAGTTTCTTGATAGTCTGGAATAGCGCGAAACGTAACTCTATCTGATGGTAGCAATTTATTTGGTGATGAAGAGGCAAGATTTAAATTGAAACTAGACCTCACTGCCCTGTTGGGGTCAGATAGATCTAGTCTGGAAATTTCAGCTGTTTGTGAGTAAGCTGAATCAAGCAGCCCACCTGAAAGAACAATGAGGTCTTGTACAGTCATAGCCTCTGTAAAGGGGTACTCTCCAGGAAATCTGACTTTACCGCTCGCAGTTACCACTCGCGCCATACCATCAATCGAAGCCTGACGTTTTAAATTTTTAATAAAAGGAGCCATTACTTCAGCCCTATTTTGGTAATCAGCAAACACCACTATTCTGTCACGAGGCTCTAACTTGAGATTATCTGTTTCTGTGGCATTGGAGAATAAGTTTCCTAGGCTAAACGTATAAACCACAAGGTCGGCACTATTTTTTAATTCTCTTACCAACAACGCAATATCCAAGTCCGCTTGATGATCAAGCATGTCTCTATCAGAGATTATATCTAACAACCTCATCCCTTCGCGCCAAGAGAATTCTCCCTTATGACGAACAGCCCCAGATAGTGTAATGATATCTTTCTTGTAATCGGTGATTTTATCTACTGTAAAATAATCACCACCCTTTAATACTATATCTCTATCTCTCTGTTTTTTAACATCAAGGTCAAGAACTGTCAAAAATCCATCATCATTAATTCTTTGTAATCGCGAACTACCCGGAAAGGCTTTTGAGCCAAGGCCACCAGATAGCTCAATCAAATCTTCAATCGATTCGCCACCCTTTAATTCATAAATTGCCGGCCTTAAAACTTGCCCATTAATTGAAACCTGATCACCCACAGTTGGTATATAGATCACATCACCCTCTTGAATCCTGGCATCATTACTAGTGTCTCCACTCAATAAAAGATCATATAAATCCAATTCAGCAATCACCTTACCCTCTCGCTTTAACTGAATATTACGCAATGAGCCTATATCAGTTACACCGCCGCTATTGATTAGGGCATGGGTTACAGTAGATAAAGAGGACACTATGTAAGCGCCAGGCTTAAATGCCTCACCCAACACAAATATTTGCATTGACCTTAAGAGGCCCATACTAATACTCACCTGCGTGCCAATAGTCTGTGAAGAAATTCTGGCCTGAAGCATCTTTTTAGCTTCTCCGTAGGTCAAACCCGCCAGACCAACAGGACCTAAATCAGGAAAATCAACAAAACCCTCTCTATTGATTTCAAGCGAAAAGGTTCTATTTTCTTTACCGTAAAAAAGGATATCGAGCGTGTCACCTGGCCCCAAAAGATAACCATCTGATACGGCGATACTTGCAGTAGGCGCAAAAGTGGTGGGCGCATTAGCAAAAAGATCATAACCAAAGGGTTTTAAGGAAGGCTGAGGCTTTTCGGCATTACTTATAGCGCCAACACTCGCTACCGTACCTGAGACATAGCTAGGAGATGACACCGTGTCTCTTTCGACAAGTATTGACGCTGGAACAACCCCTTTACTGGGAGAAGCCGCAACAGACACTTCGCTACAAAGCACATCAAGATCATAACCCGCTTGCTTTGCCATAGCTTTATTTTGAGGACTAACATTGCCACAAAGCTTTTTTATTTGAGCAAGATCCTGAGAATGGCTGACTGTTGAACATAACAAAACAACAAAGACAAAAAAACAGCGCAAAAGGCATGTAGATTTAGATTGGTTCGTGGTGAATTTCACGTTGTATTATCCCAATAAATTTAAAAAAATTAATTTAGTCTAGTTAATATTAGGGAGTTATATCTTTCATCGACAATTTGTCGAATCACAACAATGCTACCCTCTTTATCAACAAGAATACTATTACTGTAGACTTTAGCACCATTGCAGGATTGAATAAATTGCTTTTTCCCAAACTGTTGTTTGTGCTTCCACTGATCACACTTATGTAAAGCAAGCGATCGATTGCCTCGCATAAAATTTCTTTCACCGGTGGCATCACTGATGCGAACAGGAGAACCATTAAGACCTAAACCGCTAAAACGCCTTACAGACCAACCATCAAAAAGAATCTGATCCCCGGTAGAGTTTGAGAATAGGGTGCCCTCAGGCAATGTAACAGGATAAATTATAGCCTCATAATCCCCATATTTAACTGACCAACTATTAAGGGGCACATTCGTGGATGGCTTATTTATAAGATCCATTACAGCGGACAATTGACTAGACTGAACGCTGCACCCCGCAAACAACACCAGACTCGCCATAACAATCAATATTCTCATTGGCTAATCCTATCAATTGTTTCTTTAATTGCATCATACCGAACTGCTCTAGTATCCCACCAGATATTGGCACTAAAATCTTCCAAGCGTTGTCCGCCATCACGCTGAATAGGCCGAAGTCGCGAAGTATAGTTGCTTCTACTGCTCGCTCCAAACAGACCATTAAAGGGAATACTAAAATACATGCCCTTATCAAAGCTCCCCTCACCAAAGTCCTTTGCAGAGACATTGGTTTTTGTCGCCCACAAGCCCACCGACCAACCATTATGAAAAGCTCTTCTAGCCTCAATGGTTGCACCAATATTTTTTACTAGGTATTTACTCGCATGAAGTACAAGGTCAAAATTGGAAAAGGATTTGCCCAGTAATGGCTAGCAAAGGCCGTAGAAATTTTGTAATTCAAGTGTTCAAAGCTTTTATCATAATTTCTTTGACAAACCCAATTGGTACTCAAACCATAGGCAAGACGCGACTGATATGGCTGATATAAAACCTCTCCCCCAATACCGCTATACATGGTCTAGTACACCTCCGAAAACTTGGTAGTGAAGATCATTGATTCCAGTGCCGCGCTTTTCTAAAAGGTAACATCAAAGTTACCTATCTCTTTGGATGCAACCAAGTACTCAGAACCCCAAACGCCCGCGCCTACTAGGTCTCTTATCCCCACAGCCAATGAGGCAGATAGTCACTTTCTGACCAGAATCTTATTTTAGCCTCATAATTTCTATCGTAATGAAAAAAATCATTGTCACCTGTATATCGGAAAGTTGTTTACAGCCATGGGAATGGCTGATAGGAGATCGCGTATGAGTTGGTCCCAGACTGAATAGCCACAGTTGTTGTTAGGGTGCCATCAGATAACATACGCGCTGTAGGGATATCAACCAGCCCAGTGGTACCAAAATCAGAAGCGAGCGATGGCACTACATACACAACAAAAAGACAGAGCTAGTCGCAACTTAGTCGATACGGTACACAAAAAAATCAATAAAAAAGGGGATCAAAGATACCCTTTTTCTACACTATGTTGAGCTTAAGTATCTGTAGTACCTGTGGTACCTGTAGTAGGCTCTAACTTATCATCCTCTACCAACTTCATGGCTAGCGCTGCACCAACAACTCCGACTGCAACTGCTGTGGCTAAACCATTCCACCCGCAGACCCAGCCTCTCCGGCTGACTCAGAAGTAGATTATGCATTAACTGAGCCCGTTTGGGATAAAATTAATAATAGTGCAGTCGAAAGTATTTTTGTATTGAACATTAAAAATTCCTATTTGATAAATTTAATACAATTTCTATTCGATCATATATATAGTAAAAATTTATTTTGAGAAAACTATATTAAAATAGCATCATTTTCGTAAATCTACTTTTTTGAAGCCAATTCAACTAAAGAAAATTAAACTGTTCATAGATGGTTAGAAGGCGCTTAAAAGAATTTTTTCAACGCTAATTTGCCTGTATAAACTGTTTTCCACCAAAATTTCGCCATAACATTATTGCAACCAACCTATATAGCTTCGTAACCATAAAGCCTGTAGGGGCCTTTAGCAGACCCCAAGCTTCAATCAATTTAGCGCAAGGATACCGCAGCAAAAGCTGTTGATCATGGACACTAGATCAATCCAGATTACTTTTACTATTTTCCTCAACACCAGAATTAGGTGCCTCCGGAAGATTGTTGTAGTTTAACTCCCCATAAGGATTCTGGACGGCAATAGCGTTAGGATGGACCATAGAAATTATAATATCACTTCCGTAACTTCCCTCAACAAAAGATTGGAAATTTGTTTTGGGTGAAATATCAATCGTAGCGTATCTACCATCTTTAGTATAAACCAATGTTATTTCTTCACCTACCTTTGAGCTGATCAAACTCCAGCCAGTGCTCGGTGTCTCATTACCATAGAAAATGAGGTTTTCAGCGGGGGTATACCCTGAAACAAGCACCACTCGACCAGATATAGCATCGCCGGTACCCAAGATTACAGTTGGATCCTTAATAATATCTGCATCCTTTGGCAAAGGAAGATCAGCCATCAAATAATCCAAAACCTGTCTTTGGTTAGCCTGAAACTCATCCACAAAAATTGCACAGCCAGATAAAGCAACAATTAAAAATACAGGGATTAACTTTTTCATTTTTTTTACCACATCTATTGGTTTAGAACATATCATATCAAAAGGAATGCGGTTTAAAAGAGATATTTCAACCTATCGGTAAATAAAAATTAGCAATTCTATACTGCGAGTAAGTATCAATTAATAATTAACCAAACTTATTTGTAGCTCTCTTCAAGAATGCCTATCTCTTTTAAAGCCTTATCAAGCGAACAAATGCAACAAACCCCTAAAATAAAAACCACAAATCCCGCTGCAACCAACCTTCAATAGTTAACCCCCTTAATCCAACCCATGATCTCACTAAACATTAGCGGAGTATTTCTACCCTAACCACAAACAATCAAAAAATAATCTTTAAGGAGAATAAGAATAAAAGTCCCCACAAAATTGCATTAACAAAAGTTGATTTAAAATAGTTTTTTTCATATGGTTGCGTTATGTATCAACATACATAAATGTTTCAAGACTATTCAACCGTTACTGATTTAGCCAAATTTCTTGGCTGATCTACGTCAGTGCCTTTGACTAAGGCAACATAATAAGATAAAAATTGTAATGGAATAATAAACAGTATCGGCGCAATCAATGGGTCGGCATGAGCCATGTTAACCACTTCTAATCCATCTTCACTTTCAAAGTGATCATCGCTATCGGCAAACACATACATTACCGAGCCTCTAGCTCGAACCTCTTCAATATTAGATTTTAATTTATCGAGCAAATCATTGGTTGGCGCCACCACTACCACCGGCATATCAGCATCAATTAAAGCTAGCGGACCATGCTTAAGCTCACCTGCCGCATAGGCCTCTGCATGTATATAAGAAATTTCTTTAAGCTTTAAAGCACCTTCCATTGCCACTGGATACTGATCACCTCGACCTAGGAAAAGCGCATGCTGCTTATCAGCAAACTGTTTAGAAAGGGTTTTAATCGGTTTCTCTAAGCTAAAAGCTCGCTCCATTTGCGCAGGTAATGCTAATAGCGCTTCAATAGCATCTATACAAAATTCTGGTTTAATTTGCTGTGCTTGGCAGATTGCGGCAGAAAGCATCAGAAGAGCGGACAACTGAACGGTAAAAGCCTTGGTTGATGCTACGCCGATTTCCGGCCCTGCATTCATTAAATACACTAAATCAGATTCTCTAACCAAACTTGAGGTTTCCACATTACAGATAGTCAGTGAGGCAAGGTAGCCTAGCGACTTTGCAAGCCTTAAGGCTGCTAAGGTGTCCGCAGTTTCACCTGACTGCGAAAGTGTCACTAACAACGAATCCTGATGCACAAAAGATTGTCTGTATCTAAATTCTGAGGCTATTTCTACGCTACAACTAATACCTACATGCTGCTCAATCCAATAGCGCGCCACCATGCTAGCGTTATAACTGGTTCCACAGGCAACGATTTGCACATGTTTTATCTTTCTAAAGATATCTTCAGAGCCTACGCCAAAAGCATCAGAGGAAATAGCGCCATCTATTAAACGATCCTTAAGGGTTCTACGAATGGCTTCTGGTTGCTCAAATATCTCTTTAAGCATGTAATGCTTATATCCTGCCTTACCCGTGGCATCATTTGAGATATCTGATGTTTCTATTGGTCTTTCAACTTCCTTTCCAGAAGCATCAACAATACTTACCTCATCTTTGGACAGGGTTGCTACATCGCCCTCTTCAAGTACCGAAAAACGCTGCGTTACTGGCAAAAGAGCTAGCTGATCTGAGGCCACAAAGTGCTCACCCACACCATAACCAATCACTAGCGGGCTACCAGAGCGCGCTACAACTAATTCATCAGGAAACTGACTATCCAGCACTACCATACCGTAGGCACCCACTAACTGTTGGCTAACCGCAAAAACGGTAGACCGTAAACTAAGATGCTCAGCGGATAGCTTATGAATAAGGTGGACTATAACCTCAGTATCTGTGTCCGAGGCAAAGATATAACCATCAGAAGTTAAAGATTCACGAAGTTCTTGGTGATTTTCAATAATACCGTTGTGTACCACCGAAAAACGATTACCCGACTGATGCGGATGGGCATTGCGCTCTGAGGGAACACCGTGAGTAGCCCAGCGCGTATGGGCGATACCTGTAGTGCCCAAAGGCGCCTGCTCCTTAATAGCCGCCGCTAGGGTTTCTACCTTGCCTTGCCTTTTAATACAGGTGGTATCACCATTACTATCAAGTACAGCAACACCCGCAGAATCATAACCGCGATATTCAAGGCGCTTGAGGCCCTCGATTAATATTCCAGTGATAGGTCGCTCAGCGACTGCACCTACAATTCCGCACATAGTTTATTCTTTGATTAAGTTGATATATTGGACTGCATTGTATCTAAATTGGTTCAAATTGGCTGAACTAATTTATTTTAAGAGCTTCAAAATCCGCTTTATCAAGTCTAGGCCCAAAGCGCTCAACCACCTTTGCTGCTGCTTGATTAGCTAGTTGTGCAGCCTTTTGGTAACTTTTCCCTGTGGTAATTGCATATAAAAATGCACCAGCAAACATATCGCCCGCGCCATTAGTATCAATCGCCTTGGCTTTGACACCGGGCACCTGTGAAAGGCTATCTCCATCAAAAACTGTTGCACCGTTTGCGCCATCAGTAATCACAAAGGTTGTTGCATAGGCCATTAATGCTTTGGCAGCCTGATCAATACTGTCAGCACCCGTAAATGCCAGTGCCTCATCTTTATTGCAAAAGATAAGATCGACGCCACCACCAATGACTGACTTTAGATTATCGGCAAATAGCTGCGCAACAAATGGGTCGGAAAGACTCAAACCAATCTTTACACCTTGCTGCTTAGCATATTCAACCGCTGTCTTAACTACCGCTGCCCGGCGTTCATCCGTCTGCAGATAACCCTCAACATAAAACCATTCAGAGCTAGCTAAAGCAGACTGATTAATTTCAGTTTCTGCGAATTCATCACTGACACCCAAATAAGTATTCATAGTTCGCTCAGCATCTGCGGTGACCATGACCAAACATTTTCCGGTAACACCCTGATCTGCTGGCGAGAAGGCATGTGAAACTCCTGCCTGAGTTAAATCATCCGCATAAAGTCTACCATCTTCATCATCGGCTATCTTGCCACCAAAATAGGTTTTAGAGCCTAATTGCGCTGCCGCCACCACTGAGTTACAGGCAGATCCACCACTTTGCCTTAAAAGCGTTGAATCATTTTTTTTAAGACTACTAATTAATTCGGCTTGGCGTGGCCGCTCAACTAAAGTCATCACGCCCTTGTCAATTGAATGCTCAGCGAGGAAGTTATCAGTGACCTCAACCTCAGTATCAACTAAGGCGGCACCGATGGCGTATATATCATAATCATGCATAAAATTTATTTCTCTTTGCAACCAAGACTTTCTTAGAATTTTTTAACTTCAGCCCGCAACAGCTTAATTTCACTTTCTAACTGCTGGTATTCAACCTCTTTTCGCTCCAAAAAGGAACGGGTAATTTGAGCTATTTCAATTAAGCCCGTAGGAGTTAGCAAATAGGCATAACCCATTTTGTTGTCTGAGCGCTTAAAATTCTCCAATTTTACCCAACCCACCTGAATTAAGGATTTTAAAAGAAAGTTAATCTTACCCAAGCTCACGCCAAACTCAGAGGCCAATTGACGCTGAGTAACATTAGGATTATTTTGAAGCCACTTCAGTACTCTATACTCAAGTTCATCGTTTGTCATAGGAGATCAAGAAAGGTTAATTAAGAAGTCATTAGGCAGGCTACCGCAGGACATGCACGTAACAGGTCCCTAAAAAATTCTAGCCATTCAAATGAACGTTATTATCAAAGCGTTCATTTGTTGAACACTAAATTATAACGAAGAGTGCGCGCTTAACAACAAGGCAAAAGTACTAATACTTTGGTGCTAAATTTCTACAGCTAGGTTTTAGTGTTTTCTACCTTGCTAATTACGGGCTTTGACAGCGCCCAATAACCCGCTAAATAAATCATCAACTGAATAATAAATACCCAAATCCATTTACCGCTTGTAGCTTCTAAAAGTTCTAATTTTATGCCCATGTACGCTATTCCGGTACTACCAAAGGCAACAAGCAAGCCAGTCAATGAATTAGCCGCCACACGAGATCTTGTTTTTGTTTTCAACTGTTCATGGATATAGTTGTGAAGATGATGATTGTCAGGCTTAAACATAGAGCGCCCTGCTATTCTGCGCCTAATCATCGACACAACCAACTCAACACAGGGGTAGCACATCATCACCGCGGCAAACTCAACACTTATACGTTGGGTATTCACTGCATAAAAACCCGCTAACACAAGAATAGAACCCAAACCATAGGCACCTGCATCACCTAAGAAAAGGCGCCCAGAAATAACATTAAACAGCAGGAAAACACCACAGACAATAGATAGAATCTCCCAAACCATCGCCCCCATTACTGAATTGAAAATCACCAAAGCAATAAACACAATACCAGGCACCAAACCATTAGCGCCATCTGCCATATTTATCGCGTTTATAAATCCAACACAGAATACAACCGATATAGCCCAGCCAATAATTGGCTGCGACATAACATTATCTATGAATTGATAACCGATATTATTGGGGATAATCTCAGGCCAAATCACAAAAGTAATGCCAAAGAACAAAACTAGAAGTGTTAATCGAAGCACTGGAGATAGAAGGTCATTATCAATATCTTCAACTAAACCTAAAAGACTGGTTGATAAAAAGGCGACCCAGCCCCACATTTGAATACCTAGAAGACCTATATTGTCAAATTCATGGCCCAATATAAATCTACCCAACAGAAAGCTAAAACAGAGCCCAATAATTACAACGCCACCAAGGCGTGAAGCATTAACTTGAGAGATTCCGTGTTTGGCGACTTCCTCTTTTGCGTAGCGCTGCCGGGTTACCCACTGCATAACCAACATACCCATTAAACCAGTAATACCAAACATTAATGCAGCCAAAAGGAGCATTACAAAGAGTTTTGCTAACTCCCTATCAGATAAAACTAACCGCATCGCTCGACCTTAGTCCGAAACAACCTATGAAAAATCATACAATAGCACATAGTCAACGCCACTGAGCGCCTGTAAAAATTGTATTTTGAAGAAAACTGTAATTCGAGAATTATACTTGAACTAAGAATGTTTTTAATCGTTGTTAAGTAGATTTGAACCCACCAAGCCATAAATTAAAAGATCAGTTGTGGACGCATAGGAAGAGGAATTAGAGACATCCTGAGTTGAATCACTGACAGCAACCATCGATGAAACTAAGAAAAGTACTGCAAAGAGTACAAGTTCTTTTAACTTTAACCATCGAGAAAAAGGCATCCAAAACATCCCTAATAAAAATTCACTATTGAATATTATGCATCATCACCCATAATATGCCAAGAATTTCATAAAATAGTTCATGGTCACAATTATGGATAATTTATAATACACTTTAACTTATAGATGAGTTTTTAGTGTTTTACCAATTAAAATTCAATAAAACTAAATTACGCGAGAATTTTTGGCATTCGTTCTACCCAAGCTACAAAGCGGGAGGACTGCCTTTACTTTTTGACTAAGCATAGTGATTAGGACAATAGCTCTAGAATCACCATCAATTTGAGAAAAAATTGCATTAAGCCCACGGAATGGCCCATCGAGAACTTCAAGTGTTTCGCCCTTCTCTGGAAGCTCAGTAATCATATTTTGCTCAGTTTGATTAATTCGTTCTTTAAGTTGATAAATTAACTGCCCAGGGATCTGAGAGGGTGCATTGCCAAAACTAACGATTCGATTAACACCCCGAGTGTAATTAATTGATAGGGCTGAAACTGCCTCTTGATCGAACTCCACAAACAAATAACTTGGGAACAAGACCTCTTTTGAGACCTTGCGCTTACCGCGAGAAAGCTTTTCCACAAAAACCTGCGGGCAAAAGGCATTCACCCCTTGCTGCTGCAAGTTTTCAAGCGCCCGCGTTTCCTGCTGCGGCTTTGTTTGAACTAAAAACCAACCTTTCATAAATAAACTCTTTATTTACTTTTGAGTAATTTACACTGATTCGATTAATTGTAACAGCGCTTCTTGATGTTCTTTTAGGCTCTGTTTGTCGCCACGAGTTTCAATATTTAAGCGAATCACTGGCTCGGTATTACTCATTCTAAGGTTAAAGCGCCAGTCAGCGAACTCCATTGAGACACCATCAGTGGTATCAACAACCAATGCCTGACTTTCGTATTTAGCCTTAACTTCAGCAATAACTGCATTTGCGTCAGATACCTTGCGATTGATTTCACCTGGTGATGGGTAGGCTTCTACCATCTGTTTAACTAATTCAGATAATGGCTTGCCAGTTTTGCAAACCAGCTCCAAAACTAATAACCAAGGGATCATGCCACTATCGCAGTAAAAGAATTCTTTAAAGTAATGGTGAGCACTCATTTCGCCACCATAAACCGCATCTTCAGCGCGCATTCGCTCTTTAATAAAGGCATGACCAGTTTTAGACTGAATAGCCTCACCGCCGCCCCGCTTGGCAACGTCAATGGTATTCCATGTTAAACGTGGATCATGGACCACTTTGGCGCCAGGTATCTTGCTTAAAAAGGCTTCTGCTAAAAGACCCACAATATAGTAACCCTCAATAAAGTTACCTTTTTCATCAACCAAGAAACAGCGATCGAAGTCACCATCCCATGCAATGCCCATATCCGCCTTATGCTCTAAAACAGCATCAATAGTGGGCGCTCTGTTTTCATGCAGAATTGGGTTGGGAATACCATTTGGGAAGTTACCATCGGGTTCATTGTTGATCTTGATAATTTCAACAGGAATATCAGCTGCTTTAAAGCGCTCTTCGATTGCATCAACCACATGACCGGCCGCACCATTTCCGGCATTCATAACCAACTTAATTGGCTTAATGGAACCTAGGTCAATGTAGTTAAGCAGATGATCCACATAGGGCTCAAGAATAGACAGCTTTTTGATACTGCCTCGAGCACTTGCATCGACTTCCGGGAAATTATTCTCTTCCGCCAAGGCTTTTATATCGAGAAGACCGGTATCTGAACTAATCGGCTTTGAATTATCTCTAACCGGCTTCATACCATTGTAGTCTAGCGGATTATGACTAGCGGTAACTTCAATTCCACCATCGACTTGCAGGTAGGATGTAGCAAAATAGACCTCTTCAGTACCCACCATACCAATATCAATAACATCTGCACCGGTATCACGTATTCCGTTGGCTAATGCATGCTTTAATGCCTCACTGGTCAAACGAACATCACCGCCAAGAACAACATTTTTGGGCTTGAGAAACTCAGCAAAGGCACGGCCAATTCGATAGGCGATTTCTTCATCAAGTTCTGTTCCAAGTTGACCTCGGATATCGTAGGCTTTAAAACAAGTTAGCTCAGACATTATGTGTCTTACTCCTATTAAAGTAGCTCACCCATGGGGCGCTGTGATATTTAGCATCCGCCTGCCAAGTTAACTTGGGATATTAATAAGCAGGTCAATCTGCTTTCAGGCTTTTTGAAGCGCGCGATTATACCTAATCCACCAAGATTTTGGTTAACATTTTTAAATCAATGCAACAGCCATCGCCACAATCCCTATTCTCTGAGTATTGGCGAATCAAAACTAATTATTTCTTGGTTTGCCTGAATTTTTGCCGAGCCCATTCCAGGTACTGCTTTTAAATCTTCAAGCCGCCTAAAGTCACCACCCTGCTCCCTGGCATTGACTATCCGTTGAGCGATTTTTTTGCCTACACCTTTTAGCCTTTTAGCTATTTCATTGACTGAAGCATGGTTAATGTAAAGCGGAGGGTTAATGATTTTATCTTTTTGATTTACTTGGTTCGGTTTTGGACTTTTAATCACTGGGTGATTTATTGTGGTTTCAACCTCAGATACCTCTTGATTGCCTTGCTCTGATTGCAGAATTCCATTGAGCAATGCTAAAAGAAATACCATAGCTAAGATGACAAGAAGCACACATCGTTGGTTTATCGAAATTTTCACAGCTGTTCTCCTTAACAGTTTAAAATTAACTTCCTTGTTAATTGTGGCAAACTTTAAAAAAAAGAAAGGAGAATGTTTGTGAATTGGTTCACAAATTTTGATCTTTTTATGGCAATGAAGACGCCATGAAAAATTGGGCCACAGGATTCAAAAGCCGAGAGTGTCATTCGCTTACCCTCTATTGAAACGAGCGAACCCACAGGTTCGCCCTAACATTTTAAACCCCTAGGGTAAATCATCCACTAATTCACCCTCTTCTGGCTCAATAAGATTTTCACGATCTACATTCATTGCCAACATAACTGTAGCCGCCACATAGATGGATGAGGAGGTACCAATGCCCACACCAATCATTAGCGCAATAGCGAAGTTATGAATCAGCTCACCACCAAAAATGCAATTTTATTTATATTTTTTCTATAGTTAATAGTAAAGTAACCATTGAATCATATATCTAGTACTTATTTTTTGGCATATGACTGCTCAAGTTGTATTTATGGCATATGTAATTGGATATAACTGGTTATTTCTGCTGCTGAGACCCTATTTGCACTTGTTGAAATTGCATCAGCAATTAAGTTCTGACCTGTTAAATCAAACAAATAACGCAACAATATGAGTCCATCTGTGAGAGCATCAAATTCTCCGTTCATATCAATATCAATAATATCCCCAGAGTTTTCTAGCCTTGCTTCAACCTCAGACGCAGTCATTAATGAATTTGGATGCGTAGCACCCTGAACTAAGTTGTCTCCATGCAGATCAAAACCATATCGCAAAAGCAAGAGCCCGTCAGTCAGCGCATCAGCATGTCCACTACCATCAAAGTCCCATGTCATATTCATCGAATCGACGTATTCTTCAGTCGCGTTTTCCTCAGCATATAACACCCTATTCACATCCAATGAGAAGGGATGATCTCGTTCATCAAAAGTTTCTAAGAAGCCATCATTATCAAAATCAATACTTGAAAGAGATAGACTCGGGAAATTACACCAAGCTGGAGCATCTGACAATGGGTACTCATCCCTAACAATAAATCTAATATTTTTAATATATATCGAATAGGCATTTTCTTGCCTTTGAGAATGAATAGTTAGTCTATTAATACTGGATAATTTGTCATTAAAATTAAGATCATAATAAGGTCGCTCAATTTCAGACTGTGTGACTACTAAGCTATTAAAAAATTCATAAAGCGGAATTTTTAGTGGAACCCATTGACCAGAGTATATTAGGGGCCAGTATTCTTTCAAATTGTTGGGTAATACCTCAGACATCTCATTTTTAGATGTGCTAACACTGAAACCTATTTTTTCGTTACCATTAGCTCCTTCAATTCTCGTCTCTAGCTCCAAATATCCTACGGGCAAACCACAAGCACCAGGGTCATATGACTGGATATTTATGCTACTAATGGAATTAAATTCTACCTCAATAACTTGGCCAGATTCAGATTTCTCCGGAACAACTATTTTCACCATTCCAGAACCTAGATTATTATTTTCTGCGACATATAAAGCCTCAGTACCACAATCCGAAGGACTGTTAGTAACAAAATTATCAATCACACATAAATCACCATCCCGCTCATCTTTTATTGTAATGCCATACTGCCATAATTCCGCCGGAATTCCCTCATTAATGATTGGTATTATCAAGTTATCTGGAACAGTGTCATTGTCATCGTCAGTGTCCACAGAATCGTTTAGACCATCACAATCGGTATCAGAGATACTATTCAAATTATTGTCAATATTATCGGGAACGCAATCATTATCAATATCCGCCCATGCTAATGGATTCTTGGGAAATTTATCAAATTCTCCAGCATACCCATCGCTGTCATCGTCGGTATCTCCAGAAAATTCAATACCCCCATACCAAAGGAACTCTCCCCCATGAACAGTAGTCATCATCAAGGGGTTATCCTGAGACAACCCAGGCAACGCTTGCGCGACCGCTTGACTGTCATATATTTCTAGAGCAAATTCTTCAACAATCTGAAGATATAAACCAGTCGCGATCTCGGTTCCAAAATAACCGTACTCAGGATTAGCTGAGAATGGCTTAAATGTTCCAAAACCTGGAACACCGTCACCATCCATATCAATATCATAAAAATTAGCAACACCATCTCCATCCAAATCAGAACTTGCGTCTGAATCAAACGGAAAAGCATCTAATTCATTTTGAACGCCATCATTATCATTGTCTGGATCAGAGTTACCTCCCAACTCATCATTATCTGTATCAAGATACTCTTCGGGGTCATGAGGAAATCTATCTCCACCCACAATTTTTATATTCTTTATCTCATATTCAACTGCCAAATTTTGGCAATCAGCATTGTATTCACAAAATCTTTGGACATTCCAACGATCAATTCCAATAGAGATGGTATTGAATACCGAAACATTATTTTTATATTTACCTCCAGATCTTGGAACACCATTCCTAAGAACGGAGTTTAGGGGTATCCTAATATTCTTAATTCCACAAATCGACGGATCAAAAGGTATGTCTAATGTTCGATAATTACTGCCCTCGCAACGAATATCATCGGGAATCCATGCGTAAAAGGCGGCAATGTTCTCAAATGAAAACGTTGAAAATTCAACTTCAACACCAACCGAATTATCAAAACCCCACAATTTGTCATAATTAAATTCAGGATCAGGAATAAATTTAGAACGAATTTCAACGTCCAGATAGAGTTCTGAGACGCCCGAGAAATCGAAGAATATTGAGCTTGAAAATATTAACTTATTTTCATTAAACTCAGCATTAGGTGAGTATAGATAATCAAGAGTAACCGCGTTATTTGCCTCAGGGACAGTTCTGTTCTCTTGCTCGCTAATATATTCTTCACTGGAATAAACACCATGTAACTTTGCGTATACAAATCCATCGGCTGACTCTGACGAGTTTGGCTCTATTGATTCAGCGATAGTGATAATTCTCTGCTGTTTACAAACATCTGAATTAATCAATATCTCCTGATTGCTTTCATCCTGAAGTACAGATGAAGATGCATTGATGTGTTCCTGCAGTCTATTTGACTGGTCTGTTTCGCAAAAATTTATTCTTGATGGAGTAGCTTCTCTAGCTTCGCGTAAAATATGTGGATCAACATATTCATAAGTATTGATAAGGCCTGTAATTCCATAATCCCATTCGGGATCAACCTGACCATTTTTTATGACATCAAATTCAAACCAATCAACATAGCCATCATTATCAGAATCGATGTCTGGATACGAATTTGAGTAACCATTTAAAGCAACAATGCAAAGAAAAGCACTAGATAAAAATCTCGATAAAAATCCAGTCACATATTTCATAATCAAGGCTTTCTTAATCAAAGAAATAGCTATTTTCGTCCCACTCATTTCGGATGCCATGATTGCCTATAATCTAAACAGGACTGCGCTTTACAAATACTTCCTGCACATCAGCAGCAGTATTGATACAAGCCAAAAGACCTAGAATTAAATATGAAATCATCGAAAGTAGTTGGTTATTCTTCTTATCTCCCATTTAGCAACCCATACAATTCTTCATATCATTATTTTAAGATATAAATAATATACTTTTTTGCATAAGCTATACCAGATAACTTTTTTTATTTGTTTTGAATGAATTAAAAGGAAATTATAAATATCTTTACCTTCATAGTATTTGATATCTGGCAAGTCATCAACTAACTCACCCTCTTCTGGCTCAATCAGATCTTCCCGATCTACATTCATTGCCAGCATAACGGTAGCCGCCACATAAATGGACGAGTAGGTACCAATACCCACACCAATCATTAGCGCAATAGCGAAGTTATGAATCAGCTCACCGTCAAAAAAGCAATTTTATTTATATTTTTTCTATAGCAAATAGTAAAGTAACCATTGAATTTTGTATCTAGTACTTATTTGTTTGGCATATGACTGATCAAGTTGTATTTATGGCATATGTAATTGGATATAACTGGTTATTTCTGCTGCTGAGATTCTATTAGCACTTGTTGAAATTGCATCATCGATTAAATTTTCACCTGAAAGACTGAATAAATATCGCATTAGAATAAGCCCATCGGTTAACGCATCAAAGTGGCCATTGCCATCTATATCTAAGATTCCTTGAGCATCCTCGAGTGCGTTCGTAACATCCTGGTGAGTAATATTTAGATTATTTGTAGCATCCCTTATTAAGTTTTCACCGGATAAGCTAAACCCATGACGCATTAAGATTAGGCCATCAGTGAGAGCATCAACCTGGCCATCTTGATCAAAATCCCAAGTATGTTTTTCTTCGAGCTCTAAGTTAAATGGCTCAGCTTCAAACTCATAACCAATTGGCGAACTTGACTTTGAAATATTTATCGAGGTTGTATTAAATTGATGATTATTAAGTAAATTAAGTTGCACAGTCATTAATTTAGCTGGAAGATTTTCTGATGGCCAATCACCTAACAATGAGGCCCACCCGAATAAGTAATATTCATCAGTAAGCTCATCATTATCGTAGTTTTCTAAATCCACAAAGGGCCCGGTGGGCTCTACAACCATATCCTTTGACAAAAGATTTTCAAATGATTCGATGGAAACAACTTCACTATTATAATGAAGCCTGAAACCAGTTCCAGACAATTGATTGTTGTTGTTACTAACATCATATTCAATCTCTACTGGAAAAAGTTCACCAAGATTACCAATCGAATTACCAGATAATGAAAGTGTTTGGGTAGCCCATATACTCGGATCTTCCGGTGCGAAATCATACATATCAGCTACGCCATCTGAATCGGAATCTCTATCACATGTCCCAGCCACATCGCCAATAACATCACCAGAACCTGATATCCATGTTCGCCATCCTCCATCATAAGTTAATGTTCCATCAGCCAACCTTAAATCGCATTCTTCAGCCCCAAAAAGATTTTCTAGATTCTCTACAACACCGTCAATCACCCAGGCATAGTTCATTATGGCGTCTGGCGAAAACCAAGAATTATGATCAAAAATAGCAGTCCAAGTTCCGTTACCATTATCAATTACCTCTGGGGCGGCTGGGTTATCAGTCTCCCAATTCCACCATTCTCCTGTGAAGCCAACACTTGTTGCATCTGGCGCAGTCACTGTTAGTGTGAGAACTGGTTCCCGTTTACCATGAAAGTAAATATCATCTACATAAATTCTTTGCGTATGATCATTTGAAACAAAAACTAAAGCGCTGATATTTGATAGTGATCCAGAAAAGTCCGACATATCTATATCAACGGTAAACCACTGGTCAGTGGGCATGTCGACACTTTGAATTTGGTAAAAGATTTCGTTTCCACCTCCATATAAGTTCAGCCTAATTTCAAGATCAAATGATCTCTGAGAATATAAGCTAACACTTAGCATGGTTTTATCCTCGATAGAGGTTTCAAACGGCAATGGATACAAAGCAACGATAAAATCATCAATTCTCTTAATAGTATTTTCATTATCAATTGTAATCTCGCTTTCAAAGCCGTACATAAGGCCAAGAAAATCAGGATACACTCCACTAAGGGAAGATGAATATTGATCACTAAATAAGGAAACCACTTCATCTTGATTGATAGTTGGCGTTGGAGCTCCTGCAAGAAATTCTGGGGTAATGGGGTCAGCAGATGTGCATGATGCATCACTTTCGATGGATACATTATCAATTACCACTGCCACATCGCGAGTTTCAAGATACATTTGAACTGAGTTAAATAAGTTATCCCCTTGCGATGGCACGCATGCCGAGTACGTTGCTGGTTCATCACCACTCACTTTAACCCTTAGTGTTTTGAAGAACGGCCGGATATCAGGATAGGGATTAGCTTCAAAACGAAAACTAACTAAAGCATCCTCACCTGATGGCACCGATGCTGTGAAAGTAACTGCACTGTGCTCATTAAAAGTTATTGGATATAGGCGTGGGTTAGCGTTAGCAAAACCAGCCCAAGGTTCAGTTTCTGTTGGGGTAATATATTCAGAGCCAACAATACTTGCACCCCCATATTCAGAAAACACAAATTCATCACAACCATAGGATGTATCAATGTATGAAAGATCCGTCCTACGCAGCATCCAATTAGCATCCGTAGATTCTTTGCTCCAAAATACGTCAAGTGAAACTGAGTCTGGTGCGACGTCGAACCAAGTCAATGTGACTGTTGCTGTTCCATCATCCAAAGTCATATCGCTGATTTGTACATTTTGTGCATAAGGAATTTCTATCATTAGAAAATCAACTGGATCTGTGTCTGCGGAGGTAACCGATACATCGATACTATTCGCATCGACACGATCCACTGTTAGCAATACAGCGGAAGCAGTCTCAGCTTCAATATTGGAATGTGTTACTGGCGCTGCACAATATCCTTTAGGGCTCGCCAATTCACCAAAGTAAATATTGCCTAACAATACTGTACCGTTACCCTCAAATATCAACTGATTAACGCTCTTATTAGCGCTATCAAAACCAGTCATAATGTTTACTATAGGAATTTCAACACTTACCCACTGCCCAGTAACAATCTGATCGGTTAAGCTAATAGCATTCGTTGTAGCACCCTCAGGGTGGCTAACTAAATGAACAGCAAGCGCCGATAAATCATTGGTGTAAAAATCAATATGAAGATACTCGTAATTCAATACATAAGTATCAGGAATTTCAATGCCCTGATAATCAAGATTAGAATAAGTCAATACATCAGACACAGTCACCTGAGTCGCTTGACCCCATTGAGCATAAAAGTTTGCACCTGACATGTTCCCAAGGGTATCGCTAAATATTGACAATACCTCACCTTCTGGGTTTGGCTCTGGCGGTGGAGGGGTACCGCCATATTCACAGGCAACCAATGCGCTGGCCATTGGGAAGTCATCCATTGGCAGTATCCAATAAGCTTCCGTAGACTCTTTACTCCAAATTAATTCGAGCTGAGTTATCAAAGGAGCTTGAGAATAGTAGGTCAAAGTAATTGTCGCTGTGCCATCAACCAAAGACATTGAGCTGATATCTGCAGGGAAATTATTTCCAATTGTCATAGAATCGACTGGATTTGTGTCTGCTGAAGCAATCGATACATCAAGGGTTTTTTCATCAACACGCTCCACTGTAAGCAATACGGTAGACTCAGACGCAGCTTCAATACCAAAGTGAGTAATTGGCACCGAATCATAAATTTTTATCGCCGGCGCTGGGTTCGAATTCGGCTCTGACCATTCGTCTGGAGCCTCACCACCAAAGTACATATTTCCTATGTGATATTTGCCTGTACCGACAAATTTAAACTGAAAGAGACGTGTTAGATCATAATCTGGGAAAAAATTATGACCAGGATCATAACCAAAGATAAACTCATTTAATGGAATCCTTATACTTTGCCAGCCACAATAGGAACTACTTTTAATATCGACCATGTAGGATCTTTCACTTGGACCCGGTTGAACTAAAAAGACCTCAAGTGATTTTGGCTGATCAACGAAAATATCAAGATGAAGATACCCATAACCTGATACATCAACTTCCGATGGCAATTGAATACCCTGATAATTAAGGTTTTCAAGCGTAAGCACGTCACCTACGGTTACTTGCGTTTCTTGACCCCAATTCGGGTTAAAATCTATACCTGGCAAGTTTCCGTAGGTGTTGCTAAATATTGACAATACACTGTCAGCTGCATCTGTTGGTACTGGTGACACAGGGATTACTGGATCAGGTCCTTCAGCATCACCACCTTCATCAACAGAAATAGCAATATCTGTTACCGACACACCCACATCGCGTGTATCTAGATACATAATGAATGAGTTGAAGGTATTCGCACCTTGAGACGGAACAGCAATGCTGTATGTGGCTGGTTCCGAACCACTGACTAAAACCACTCCAGTATTGAACGATGGTTCAGTGTTTGGATATAGATTCGCCTCAAAGCGGAAGCGTACAACAGCATCACCACCAGATGGTACAGAACCTGTGAAGGTGATTACGCTATCTTCAGCAACCGTTATTGGATATAACCGTGGGTTAATGTTCCCAAAACCAGACCATGCATTAGCAATTGATGGGACGGTATATACAGAACCATCTAAAATTGAACCTTCAAATGCTATGAGTTCAAAATCGTAACAACTATTCATAGTATCAACGTATGATAGATCTTCCCTACGCAACATCCAGTTTCCACCCGTAGATTCTTTACTCCACAGTACTTCGAACTTAGTCCTATCTGGAGCACCAGCATCATAGGTTAAGCGAATTGTCGCTGTACCATTATCTAATGTCATTGCACCTACCGCAGTAGCAGGATCTTCTTGAACTCCAATAATTAGAAGGTCAATAGGATCTGCATCAGCAGATGAAACTGATACATCAATATTGTTCGCATCAACACGCTCTATTGTTAGCAATACAGCGGAAGCAGTATCAGCTTCAATATTGAAGTGTTTTACTGGCGCTGCACAATATACTTCAGGGGTCGGCGCCACACCACCAAAGTAAATATTGTCTAGCAATACTGTACCGTTACCGACAAACTTCAACTGAGTAATATTTGTCAAATCAGCTATATAGTTTTCTAAAGGAATATCAACACTAAACCAATGGCCAGTTTCAATCTGATCATCTAGGCTGTATCCATTTTCCGCTCCTTCGCTAATTAGACTAACATTAAGTGCTGATGAATCATTGGTGTAGACATCAATATGAAGATATTCATATCCCGATACATCGGCATTATGAATTTCAATGCCCTGATAATCTAAATTAGTAAAAGTAAGTACATCATCACCTACATTAACCTCAGTTGACTGACCCCAATCGGGATTGAAATTGTAAACTTCCCATTGGCCATATTTGTTACTAAATAAAGACAATACATCCTCATTGTTTGGCTCTGGCTCTGGCGCTGGAGCATCTGCCGTACAGCTACCAAAAGCTACAACATCCAACACGATGTTAGCTTCAGCTATGTCAACAAAGCGATCATAATAGTCACCTGTAACACAACCACCGTCAATTAAACCCCATGAATCTTCAAAGCCGTCCCATCCGCCATATGATGGCTGGTTACGGAACTTGTAAATAACCTGAGTATTCGTATTAACAGAAACAGTAGTTCTCCATACATCACTACCATCATCAGTCAATAGAAAACCATCCTGACCAAAATCGCCGCCAGCGATGTAAACACCGTCAGCGTTTGTTTCAACCGCTGTCATGTCAACCTGGAAGGTTACAAAAACCTTTTCAGGAGTATCTCCACCATTAGTCTGCGCTAGATTATCAATGTAGATAGTCCAAGCATCAGTACCGTCACCTAGTTGAAATAGATCGTTGAAGAATACAATCTTAGTTTGATCCCCTGGCATAGCACCAGTGAAGTCATAAGACAATGATTCCCAACCAGTACCACCGTGACTTACTACACGCTCAACGTTTGCAGCGTCAAACTTAAGCCTAATATCTCTTGCTACTGTTGAGTAAACATCAGCTGTAATGATTTCACCGTTAGCTACATCAACTGCTTTTTCTAAGTTGATCCACACACCAGCCCAGGTCTGCCCTGCATCCTTAACATACTTGAGTGAGTTAGCTCCACCTGGACCTGCTTCTACGCTGGCTACACCACCGTCAAAGCCGGCAATCTCATAGGCTTCCGCCTCTTCTTCCAAGTCAACTAAAAGTGTAATTGAAGGCGTATCAGGATATGGCTCTGGAGTAACACCACCGAAGTAGATGTTGCTGAATGCTATAAAACAGTTGTTGTTCCAGCAGTACTCGGTACTATCTACTTTAAGCTGGATCACATCTGCTAGATTAACATTGTCATAGTGGCTTAACGGAATTTGAACGTTATTCCACTCACCCACCGCAGACACATTAAGCGCATATGACTTCTCTCCTGACGGGCTTACTAAGAAGAAGTTAACCGGAATTGATTCAATTACATAGTAACTAACGTTTAGATACTCATAACCTGATACATCAATTTCCGATGAAAATTCAATACCCTGATAATTAAGGTTTTCAAGCGAAAGCACGTCACCTACGGTTACTTGCGTACTTTGACCCCAGTGAGGATTAAAGTTAGTACCAGCCAAGTTACCGTAAGTTGTGCTGAATATAGATAATACTGAATCAATCGCATCTGTTGGTACTGGTGGTGTTGGGATTACTGAATTAGAAGCAGCAGGAATATCAGTACTACAGCTACCAAAAGCTACAACATCCAACACGATGTCAGCTTCCTCTGTAACAACCTGACGGTCACTCCATTCACCATGACCACAGTCAGCTGGAACAGATTCTTGATTGTCCCATGTACTAGCAGTGGTATTACGGTACTTAAACATAAAAATTGAGTTGGATTGATGATAAGTAGTCACAGCATAAATACCGTCACCATCTTCATCAGACATCTCTAATCCTTCTACTCCAAAGATAGAACCACCAACCACAGACACACCAAGTGATGTATCTAAAGCTGTCATATCAACCTGGTAGGTTACAGCAACCATTGAAGGATTATCAGAACACTCACCGAATACCTCACCTGTTACATCACCTGAACCTGAGTAAACTCGGTTAGCTCCCCAGTCACCTGAAATCAAACCGTCATTTGCACAGTAACCAGCATCAACGTCGTCTTTCAAGTTCTCTTCAACGCCATCAGCCACCCACTTGTAGTTTGTACCAGCAGCCCAAGGCGCTGGAATAGTTGCTGTCCAAGTACCATCACCGTTATAACTCGCTACACCATCAGGATGGCTAGTGTCCCAACCTAGCGCTTCTGAGTGTAGACGCGCAGATGTAGTACCAGCAGGCAACGTCGCAGTAAAGCTTACTAGTGTATCTGGCTCTGAAAAGCTCTCATTAGCAAATACATTATTTGCAACCAAGAGTAAAATTACGAATATAAACTTTGGTATAAATTGTTTAAATATATTGAACATTTTTACTATATGCTTTGAATAGTTATTATTTTTAAAACTATACGATAGCAAATAAATTTTGTATTTGAAATTTTTTTTAATGTCCGTTATCTGTTAGGTGTAATCAAAATATTTATTCTTAGAATAGTTTTAAAAGAGAAGTTGGCTTAGTCGAGTGAAACACAAGCGACAGGAGAAATACTTCGGCCTCTGAATCTAAAACCAGAATTTCAGCAAAGGCTGACTTTGTCTTGACTCAGTACAAGACTTAAATCACAAGAGGAAACAGCTCAAAAATGCGGTTTGATTGTTCTTTATTGAAACGAGCGAACCATTAGTTTCACTCTAAAAAACATAAGCCTTAGGGCAAGTCATCAACCAGCTCACCCTCTTCAGGCTCAATAAGATCCTCTCGATCTACATTCATTGCCAACATAACCGTTGCCGCCACATAGATGGATGAGTAGGTACCAATACCCACACCAATCATTAGCGCAATAGCGAAGTTATGAATCAGCTCACCACCAAACAAAAATAGTGCCAATAAAACCAACATGGTGGTCATCGAGGTATTAATGGTTCGCCATAATGTTTGTGACAGCGATTCATTAATCACTTCCACTGCAGTGGCTTTGCGAATCTTACGGAAATTTTCGCGAATTCGGTCGGACACTACAATAGTATCGTTAAGCGAGTAACCTACCACCGCGAGTGTGGCGGCTAATACAGTTAGATCGAATTCTAAACGGGTTATAGAGAAGATACCCAATGTAATTAATACATCATGTACCAAAGCCAGTACCGCACCCACAGAGAACTTAAACTGGAAGCGAATTGCTACATAGAGCATCACCACCACAAGGGCAATAAGCATACCTAAACCACCTTTATCGCGAAGCTCCTCACCAATTTGCGGACCCACGAAATCTACTCGCCGTAAATCCAGTTGTTCGCCGTTTGCCACAAGTGCTGAGTAAATTCGCTCAGCAAGCCCCTGATCTGGCTCGCCCTGCATGCGAATAAGCACTTCCGACTCAGAACCAAAATGCAGCACAACGGGGTCTTCAAAGCCTGCATTTTTTAGCTGGCCACGAACGTCGGCAACATTCACAGGCTGTTTGTAGCCCACTTCAATTTGGGTACCACCGGAAAAATCTAAGCCCAGTACAAGACCCTGACTAAATAGTGAAACAGTAGAAACCAACAATAGGACTGCAGAAAAGATCACCGCAATACGGCGGAGACCCATAAAGTTATAAA
>Ga0213868_10001124_pt1 | contig 25891 bp, 23 predicted proteins | sample PICome_9_FD_160087 | JGI IMG/M metagenome (GOLD analysis project Ga0213868, IMG submission 160087) | Coastal seawater microbial communities near Pivers Island, North Carolina, United States - PICO127 | ecosystem: Environmental > Aquatic > Marine > Coastal | place: USA: North Carolina... | reverse complement strand
TACGAAGGACAAAAAGGCGATCGCTGCCGTGGCGTAAACCATTGACGAGTATCCAAACAGCGGCTTGCGGCTGAAGGTTGGGATAATCTGCGATACAACTCCAAAGGCTGGCAAGATAATGATGTAGACCTCTGGGTGACCAAAGAACCAGAATACGTGCTGGAACAGTACTGGGTCACCGCCACCAGCAGCATCAAAGAAGCTAGTACCGAAGTTAATATCCATCAACATCATGGTTACTGCGCCGGCCAGAACTGGCATAACAGCAACTAACAAGAATGCTGTGATTACCCAGGTCCATACAAATAGCGGCATCTTCATGTAAGTCATGCCAGGGGCGCGCATGTTCATTACAGTAGCAATAATATTAATCGAGCCCATGATGGATGAGGCACCCATAATATGGATTGCAAAGATAAAGAAGTTAACCGATTCCGGTGCGTAAGTCGTCGACAGTGGCGCGTAGAAAGTCCAACCGAAGTTTGGACCGCCGCCTTCCATAAACAACGTTGACGTCAGGATCGCAAACGCGAAAGGCAGGATCCAAAAACTCAGGTTGTTCATCCGTGGCAGAGCCATATCTGGCGCCCCGATCATCAGGGGAATCATCCAGTTAGCCAAGCCAACGAAGGCCGGCATAATTGCGCCGAAGACCATAACCAAGCCGTGCATGGTGGTCATCTGGTTAAAAAATTCAGGTCTAATCAACTGCATGCCTGGCTGGAACAACTCTGCGCGAATAACCATCGCGAAAGCGCCGCCCATCAAGAACATTGCAAAGCTAAACCAGAGGTACAGTGTACCGATGTCTTTGTGATTGGTCGTAAATACCCAGCGGCTTATATATGCGCGCCAGCCATCTGCCAATGTTGCGGGACCATGTGCCATTTATCTAATCTCCCTTATTTGCTTTGCTTGTAGTTGAGAACATCAATTGGCTGAGTTACATCGCCAACATTGTTGCCCCAAGCATTTCGCTGATAGTGAATAACCGCAGCTATATTGACTTCGGAGAGCTGGTCAGCAAATGACTGCATGGCTGAGCCGGGAACACCGTCGATCAATACTGCAATGTGGCCTATTTGAGGTCCCAGGGCGATTGGGCTGCCTTTAATGGCTGGGAATACGCCGGGAATCCCGCCGCCGTCAGCTTGGTGACAACCTGCACAACTCTGCAGGTAGACGCCTTCGCCTTTGGTCATCAGCTCTTCAGCTGTCCACTCTTTACCGATAGTGGAAGCGTACTCGACTGCTTCAGCTTTCTTGTTGGCCAACCATGCGTCGTATTCAGCTTGCTCTTTTACTTCTACAACTACTGGCATAAAGGCGTGGCCCTGTCCGCACAGCTCGGTACATTCACCGACGTAGGTGCCTGGCTTGTCCGTCTTAGCCCAACCAGCGGTAAACAGTCCTGGGACCGCATCGCGCTTGACGCCAAAATCGGGAACCCACCAAGAGTGAATGACATCGTTGCCGGTTACCAGGAAGCGAATCTTTTTGCCTACAGGAAGAACCAATGGCTCGGTGACTTCACGAAGGTAGTGCTCACCTTTGGGCTCACGACCATAAACTTCGTCGTCAGAGGTGCGCAGCTCACTCATAAACTTAACGCCTTCGCCAAGATACTCGTACTGCCACTTCCACTGATAGCCAGTAATCTTAATTTCGATATCTGGATTGTCTGTGTCGTAGACTTTTAACAGTGCTGTAGTCGCCGGGAAGGCCATAACAATCAAAATAATTGTCGGGACGATCGTCCAAAGTAACTCAACACCTAAATGCTCATGAAAGTTTTCTGCTACTGCACCACGAGATTTGCGGTGTGCATACATCACGTAAAACATAAAACCAAAAACACCGATACCTATAACAGTACAGACCCAGATCATGATCATGTGAATGTCATAAGCTGCTTGGCTGACTTCGGTGACACCTTGGGGCATATTGAGTTGGCTAGCTGAACTTTCAGCCAATGCACTGCCCGCTATGGGCAATAAAACAACAAGGCTCAATAGACTCAAGAAAAGTGCTTGCGCTCTTTTCAACATCGCTTGTTTCTCCGTGGTAATTATGACTTTTTTAAGCTCGTGCTTTTCGAGTTGGTCCCAGATCTGAAATCAGGTGGGCGAAAAGCGGCGGCAGTATAGCAAAGCAAACCTCTTTTCACTACTGTATTAGAGTCTGAATTGCGTTTTGCAAATGTGCCCGCCAAAATCATTTGCAGACAAAAAAGCGGCAAACTTTACAGCATAGGCCATAAATTCTGCTAGATTTACACCATAGTCATCAGGCTCATGGCCGCGACCGCTAGTGGATATAAACCCTGTGAATGGGCTTTTCTCCGAACTTCATACCAATCAGAGAGTGACCCATGCCTCCACTTTCAAATCAAAGCAGCGAATTTTTAATTGCCTACCTAAATGAACGTGTGCAGCATTTGCACGAGTCTATACGGTTGAGAGAGAGTGATGGGACTGCTGCTCTGGCATCTTTTATTAAAAAATATATCGACTTAGTGCCAGACCTAATTGCCGCCTTCGAAGATTTTCTCGCCTGCGCCGGCGTCAACGGCGAAATTGCCCGGCAGCTGACCACCGCCAAAGAGTTCCTCGACGTACCTATGGACATTATGTCAGTGGAAGAGGGGCTTGAAGCCAACATGTACCAGGCCTATCTGGCCCACCGCTTACTCGAAGAACTCAACGACACCCTCGGTGTCCAGTTCAACTGTCCGGTGATCCCAGTCAATATGACCAGATCAAACTTAATTGTGCATCATATTATCGGCGAGCCCTTTGCCAACCAGATCGACAGCGCCATTCAACTGCTCAATGACAAGCTGCTGGCCTCGATCAAAAACAATCAAGGACTCAGCACAAAGTTACAGGATTACACCAGTGCACTGGGCAAGGACCCGTCAGACCGCTTCCCCTGCCTGACAGAATCATCGAGCATACGCCTGCTATTCAAAAGCCAAAATTCCAGAGTTCGACTGACCTAGAGGATTGGGCTCAATTAGAATTTTGGGATTAAAAGCCTAGGTTTAAAAGCTTGGCTTAAAGCACCTAGCCCTTCGGATCCACCAGCTTGACCGCCGAAATCCTATTGGCTTCATCTGCCGCATCGGCGTTGACTCGCGTCTCAAGCTCTCGAGGAGCGGAGTAGACGCGCATTTCATCGAGAAATCCACAGCTAATGCATTGGCGATAATCGACGCCATCCGTTGAAAAAGCCTGAATCTTGTCCAATAAACTGCACTTGGGACAGGTGACACCTGCAATAAATTGTTTTTTGGTTGAAAAAGCCATTTAAATATCACCACAATAGGAACCTTCATTATATCGGGCATAACGGCATATGGATCACTCTTTTCGAAAACACCTGCGCTCACATAGAGGCATCTCGCCGCGTCTTGGTCAACGGGTCTATGTGGATCCTGCCGCAACAGTGATTGGCGATGTCCATCTTGGGGACGATGCCTCAGTCTGGCCTGGTGCGGTTATTCGCGGCGATATGCACCGGATCAGAATCGGCGCTCGCTCCAATGTTCAAGATAACGCAGTGCTGCACATTACCCATGCCAGCGAATTTAATCCCGGCGGCTGGCCGCTAACCATTGGTGACGACGTCGTAATAGGGCACAGAGCTGTGCTCCATGGCTGCACTATTGGCAACCGGATTTTGATTGGCAATGGCGCCATTGTAAATGATGGTGCGGTTATCGAAGATGAGGTGATTGTCGGTGCCGGCTGTATGGTACCGCCAGGAAAAACGCTAGCCAGCGGCTTTGTCTACGTGGGCAATCCCTGCAAACCGATGCGCGCACTGTCGGAGAGCGAGAAGAATTTCTTTACCTACAGTCCCGCCAACTACGTCAAATTAAAGGACGAATATCTGGCAGAGCAATTGCGAGAACAGTCCTAGCCTTAGAGCAACTCTCGCAGAGACTGAATAACCCCGGCGGTTTCAGGTCTGACCTGACGCCAGATATAAAAAGACTCTGCAGCTTGCTCAACCAACATGCCGAGGCCATCTGCTGTCTTGGCGCCCTGACGCTTGCCCCATTGCATAAAGGGGGTTGGCTGCGCAGCATAGAGCATGTCGTAGCAGGCTCCGCCCGCAGCAAGCAGATCATCGGGCAGTGGTGGCAGACTACCGGTGAGACCGGCACTGGTGCCATTGATCACCAGGTCAAACTCCTGGCCCGGCAGCATGTCGAAGCCACAGGCGAGTATATAACCCTGCTCAGCAAAACCCTTGGACAGCTGCAGAGCCTTTTCCAAGGTGCGATTGGCAATCACTACATGCTGTGGCTGCTGCGCCAACAAAGGCTCTAGGACGCCGCGCACCGCACCCCCGGCACCCAAGATCAATACGCGTTTGGCGCGAATCTGCCAGCCGAGATTTTGCAACATATCACTAACCAGACCGACGCCATCGGTGGTGTCGCCGAGCAGGGTTCCGTCTTCTTGCAAGCTGAGAGTATTTACCGCCCCTGCATGTCGCGCTCGGGGAGTTAATCGCGCGGCGTAAGAGTAAGCGTCCGGCTTAAAGGGCGCAGTAATATTGAGACCTTTACCGCCTGTAGCAAAAAACTCGTCCGCCGCGGCATCAAAGCCATCGACATCAACAAGCTGCTTGGCATAGGTCAAATTTTGATCGGTCTCAGCCGCGAAAGTACGGTGAATCTGCGGTGATCGGCTGTGATCTATCGGGTTTCCAAAAACAGCGTATTTATCAACCATGTCAGACCCAGTCTCGATGAATAAGGTATTTAGTGTAAAGCTCTGCTTCGGCACTGCCCGGCTCTGGCGTCCAATCATATTCCCAGCGCACAAGAGGCGGCAAGGACATCAAAATAGATTCTGTGCGACCGCCTGTCTGCAGCCCAAACAGAGTACCGCGATCCCAGACCAGGTTAAATTCAACATAGCGACCACGACGATAGAGCTGGAACTGGCGCTGGTCCTCGCTGAAAGCAATCTTATGACGGCGCTCTAATATGGGGATGTAGGCTGAACTAAAGCTATCGCCAACACTGCGCATAAAGGCAAAGCTCTGCTCGAAACCCAGCTCGTTAAAGTCATCGAAGAACAGACCGCCAATACCCCGCGGCTCGCTGCGATGTTTTAAATAAAAGTAGTCATCGCACCAGCTTTTAAAGCGCGAATAATAATCTTCGGAGAAAGGGTCGCAGACAGATTTGGCAGTTTGATGCCAATGCCTACAGTCTTCTTCATTGCCGTAATAGGGCGTCAGGTCGTAACCACCACCAAACCACCAGACCGGCTCCGCACCCTCTTTTTCGGCAATAAAAAATCGCACATTGGCATGGGAGGTTGGAGCGTGAGGATTTTGCGGGTGAATAACCAGAGACACCCCCATGGCTTCAAAACGACGGCCGGCTAATTCTGGCCGATGCTGGGTGGCTGAGGCGGGCATTTCGGTGCCAAAGACATGGGAGAAGTTAACCCCACCTTTTTCGATTATCGCGCCATCCGCCAGCACGCGACTGCGACCACCACCGCCTTCTTCACGGACCCAGCGATCTTCCCTCCACTGGCCAGAGTCAACGGCACCCAGCTGAGCACAGATACTATCCTGCAGCCCGAGCAGGTATTCTTTGACAGCCTCTTTGTCTATCACTTGACCCTCAACCTTCACGAACAATCTCTCCACTTAGCAAATATCTAATTTCACTGGGTTTCACAGCGTCGCCTACAGTGCCAGGCGTTAGGAAATCAAGAGCCTTAACACCGACAGCCTGGCCAAAATATCCTTGCACCTGCTCGGCGCTAGTAGCGGCAGGCTGACCCTGAGGATTAGCCGAAGTCGACACCAGCGGCCCGCCAAATAATTGGCAAAGAGCCGCGGCCAGCGGATGATCCGTGACGCGCAGCGCCAAAGTATCATGGCCACCGCTAATCCACTCAGGTACAGAACCATTGTTCGGCACCAGCCAGGTAGTGGGTTTTTGTTGAGGTGTTTGAAAACGCCGCAGTGCATCAGGCTCAAGGCCCGCCAGAAAGGGAGCAAACTGCTCAGTGCTAGCGGCAATTAGTATTAGACCTTTGCTAAGACTGCGGCCTTTAAGCCGCAGCAATTTTTCAACTGCTTGCAGCGACCCGGGATCGCAGCCCAAACCCCACACAGATTCGGTGGGGTAGGCGATGACCGCCTGCTGCTTCAGTAATTGCGCCGCGGCGCAGACCTGAGGGTCGCTTATCCAATCAGTCACGGAGTCGCTATCCGTTTTTCAGTCTTTCCTGCAGAGCTGCGTCTTTGGCAATAATAATTGCCGCGTTATCAGCGCGCTCTTGAACCAGCTTTTGATGCATAGACGCATCGGCAACACCGATTATTTGAGCTGCAAGGTAAGCGGCGTTTTTAGCACCAGCTTTACCGATGGCAACTGTAGCTACAGGAATGCCGCCGGGCATCTGTACAGTTGAAAGCAGTGCATCCAAGCCATCCAGTGAACCATTAATCGGCACACCAATAACAGGCTTCAAAGTAGTTGCTGAAACAGCACCGGCCAAGTGGGCTGCCATGCCGGCTGCACAGATAAATGCCGCACATCCACGAGCGTCTGCATCGGTAACATAGCTGTGGGTTGCCGCAGGTGTACGATGGGCAGAGGTCACCTTTACTTCAAAGGGGATATCGAATTTTTTTAGAATTTCAAAGCTGGCTTCCATCACCGGTAGATCCGAGTCAGAGCCCATGAGAATTGCAACAAAAGCGGTGGACATTTTTAACACTCCAAGAAATTGAGCGAGGAGGCTACCGGAAGTTTGAATGGGGCGCAATAGTTGACCTAGAGCAGTATTCGACCACTTTATCGGTGTCGTTCATTTAAGCCGTTGATAGAGGCCGTTTTGGCTTTCAATTAGGCCTTTCATCTCAAGTGCCACGAGCAGCCGCGAGAGCTCAGCCGCAGAAAATAAGCCGTCAGCAATAAGGCTATCCATATCAGCAGGCTCGAAACCAAGTAGCGATAAGAGGCGTACCTCATCGGCCTCAAGATTGGGTTCCGGGAGCGCCGCAGCTGAAGGCGCTTTAACATTTACAGGCATGGCATCTAAGGCCAGCCCTGACAATGCCCCCTTCAGCTGATCAACTATCTCTTCCGCCTTTTCAACAAGATGGGCCCCCTGTTTAATTAGATAGTGGCAACCACGACTCTGGGGGTTGTGAATGGAACCGGGAATCGCAAACACCTCGCGATTCTGTTCCAGAGCATAGCGGGCGGTAATTAACGAGCCACTTCTCAGGGCCGCCTCCACCACTAGCACACCCAGACTAAGCCCACTGATAATTCGATTTCTACTGGGAAAGTTGGTCGCTAAGGGCTTGGTCCTGGGTTCAAATTCTGTAACCAAGGTGCCGTCCTGATCAATAATCTGCTCGGCCAGTTTGAGGTGAGCTCGGGGATAGATCGCATCTATACCGGTTGCCATTACTGCAATGGTTTTGCCACCCCCATCAAGCGCCCCGTTATGGGCGGCGCCATCCACACCATGGGCCAGCCCACTGGTAATCGCAAAACCACCGGCCGCGAGATACTCACTCCAGGTCCTTGCATTATCGCCGCCACCGCGTGTCATTCGACGGCTGCCGACTACGGCAATCTGGGGAAGATGGAGGTTTTCTATATTGCCACGGATATAGAGTAGGCGAGGAGCGCCGCCAATTTGCCTCAACTGATCAGGATAATCTGCGCTGGTAATGGGGATAATATGAGCACCACAATCTTCCCCGCGCTGGGCAATATTGTCCACAGCCTCTCGCCAAGTTGCTTGCTCATACTGACTGCGAAGATTGTCCAGCAGGGGATGAAATGATTCAGGAAAGTCTTCAAGAGAGCGCTCAAAGATCGCGCAATAAGTCTGCGCCTGCTCAAGGAGCTGACGCTGGAACTTGGGGGTAAACTTGTCTAGATATTGGGATACCAGCGCATAGTGACATTCCCTGTCCATAGAATAGTTCCGAGGCGTATTTTTAGGGATTGCGCAACAAATCACCGAGATCAATTTGTCTGTCTGCTTCCATGACCAAGGCAAAACTCATTTTCTCATAGGTATCAAAAACCATTAACAGGCCAATGCGTTCATCGGGCAAGCGCACTCGCTCGCTGGCAACGCGATCTTTAACTAAGTCACCGCGTTTGAAAATCGCCAAGGTATCACCGACCTGCAAACCATCGCGATCGCCACGATTAATCGCCACAACATCCAGGGCACCTGCATTGCGAACACCCTCTTCCACATTTATTACCGATCCATTAATCGCTGTTTCTGGCGCACGGGGATAGAAGGTCGATGCTAACGTCCGCTCTTCGACAACCAGCAGGCGATCCTTGATGCGAATCTCGCCTTCAGCCCGACTGACGCTTAGAGTGGCAATGTCCTTTTCCAAGGCTTTGATTCTAGCGGCACCAATATCTATAGCCCTGATACCGAGTAATTCGCCAGTCTCTGGATCTAAATAGGGCTCGCCTCGACGGTATATTCCATAATTTAGACGGTTGGCGGTGAAGTCGCCGCGAGCATAAAAATCATCACTCATACCCACCAGAATACGCCGCTCAGTCCCGCCGAGAACATAGGGCGCGCCATTCAATGTAGCGTCGTCTGTGACTCGGGTTTTGGATAGGAAGGTGCTGATAACATTTAGCGGCAGGGCACTGATAGCATCACTGTGATCTAGACTGCGGATTTCTGGGGACAGCTTGACCTCGCGGCTGCGGATAATCTTAAGCTGGGGCACACCATTGATATAGACCAGACTGATAACATCACCTGGATAAATCAGATGGGGGTTATCGATTTGTTGGTTGGCATGCCAGATTTCTGGCCACATCCAGGGATCCTTTAAAAATAGCGCCGAGATATCCCACAGCGTGTCACCGCGAACTACAGTGTAACTATCGGGCACATCTTCATTGACTACAATATTTGGGCTGGAGAGGCTTTGATTTGAGAAGCTTAGGGTAGCAACCAGAGCAGTGAAAAGCACAGCTGCAAACAGCGCTGTGCCGAATCCGAATTTTTTCATGTTTCTGAGTCCTTTCTCCGGGCAGGGTTAGTGTATAATTTGTTCCTCTCTGGAGTTGCCAAAGAAGGTACTTAACGAGAACCAAAATCGAATGCGCCGCCGGGTTAACCTAATGGTAGCAGCGCTTTTAACTTTTTTTTAGAATTTCATCACATCTACTATGGCTATATTAAAGATACTCGAATTCCCAGATCCCCGATTGCGCAACGTCGCCAAGCCAGTTACTGACGTGGATGAGACGATAAAACGTCTGATCGTGGATATGTTTGACACCATGAAAGACGCTCAAGGTATTGGCCTAGCTGCATCGCAAATTGATGTCCACCTGCGGGTTATTGTGATGGACTTGGGCGAAGATGGCACAGGCCCAAGAGTCTTTATCAACCCTGAAATCGAAGCGCTGGACGACAGTGTTGACCCCTATGAAGAGGGCTGCCTCTCGGTTCCCGGGTTCTATGAGAAGGTTGACCGCCCGGCTCATGTGATGATTCGCGCCCTGGATGGCGAGGGCAAAGCCTTTGAAGAAGAGGCTCGCGGCCTGCTAGCAGTATGCATTCAGCACGAAATTGACCATTTAGAAGGTAAATTATTTGTCGACTATCTGTCGCCATTTAAACGCCATCGCATCCGCAAAAAGCTTGAAAAAATTCATCGCCAGAATGCATAGGACGGCTGTCACTTGAGAGTCCTCTTCGCAGGCACACCCGACTTCGCCGCAGCGCACCTGCAGGCCCTGCTCGACGCTTCGGATATTTCAGTTATTGGGGTCTATAGCCAGCCGGACCGGCCCGCTGGCCGCGGCAAAAAACTCACCGCCAGTTCGGTCAAAAAACTCGCCCTCGAACATCAGCTGCCTGTATTTCAGCCGCAATCCTTAAAAGATCCTGAACAGCAGCGCATTTTGGCTGAGCTGCAAGCCGATATTATGGTTGTCGTGGCCTATGGCCTTATTTTGCCCCAAGCCGTATTGGATGCGCCGCGACTGGGCTGTATTAATGTTCACGCATCCATTTTGCCGCGCTGGCGTGGAGCAGCTCCTATTCAGCGCGCCATTGAGGCTGGTGACTCGGAAACCGGTGTGACTATTATGCAAATGGATGCCGGCCTCGACACTGGCGACATGTTGAGCATTTCCCGCTGCAAAATTGATGACAGTGAGACCAGCGCCAGCCTACATAGCAAACTAGCACAGCTCGGCGCACCAGCGCTGCTACATACATTAGAATCCCTAGCCCGTGGCCTTGCGGTGGCTGTAGAGCAAGATGATCAGCTGAGCTGCTATGCGGCAAAAATCACTAAGCAGGAGGCTCTGATCGATTGGAGTCAGCCCGCGCTAAAACGGGATCGTCAGATCCGTGCCTTTAATCCTTTCCCTGCGGCTTACACCATATTGGGCGAATTGCGCATCAAAATCTGGCAGGCCGAGCTGACCTCTGCCTCCGGCCTAGTGCCAGGTCAGATTATCTCAGCCGATAACGCAGGTATACTGGTCAGTTGCGGCGAACAGTCACTACTTTTAAGCGAAATACAGTTACCCGGGAAAGCACGTATGGCCGTCTCTGAAGTCCTTAAGTCCCGCGGCGAGTTATTCGCCCCCAGCACGCTGCTAGGCTCTTGATCAATACCCGCGTCGCTGTGGCAGAAGTCATAGCTCAGGTCCTGCGTGGTAAGTCACTCTCGGCACTGCTTCCAGAGTACGCCAGTAAAGTGGCGGAAAAAGATATTGGCCTTTTTAAAGAACTCTGTTTTGGTACCTTGCGCTGGTATCCGTCGATTGAGCTTTTACTCCACGAACTGATGCAAAAGCCTATGCGAGAGAAAGAATTCGAGATTCAGGGCCTGCTAGCCTGTGGGCTCTATCAACTAATACATACCCGTATCGCCGATCATGCGGCGATTAACGAAACCGTTACTGCTGTCACCAAACTCAAGCGCCCCTGGGCCAAAGGGTTAGTCAATGCCGTACTGCGGAATTTCCTTCGTCAGCGCAGCGAGCTCGAGACTAAACTGGCTAAAAATCCTATCTTCGTTCGGGCTCATCCCCAGTGGCTGCTCGATGGTCTGTTTAATTCATGGGGCTCTGGCGTCGCAATAGGGGTTCTTGACGCTAACAATCAGCAGGCACCTATGACATTGCGGGTTAATCAGTTACAGGGCTCACGAGATAAATACCTGCAACAGCTCAGTGCCGCCAATATCGAAGCCCAGGCAACTCAGTTCAGCGAGCAGGGTATACAACTGCAGTCGGCAACTGACGTCGCCACACTGCCGGGCTGGGCCAGCGGTGCGGTGAGTGTTCAAGACGAAGCCGCTCAGTTGGCTCCTGTTTTGTTAGAGCTGGAACCCAGCCAACATGTGCTCGACGCCTGCTGCGCTCCCGGCGGCAAGACCTGCCATATTCTCGAAACTCAGCCACAACTTGGTAAAGTAGTTGCCGTGGAGCTGGAAAGTCGACGTATGCCGCGCGTTGAGGAAAACCTGCAGCGTCTTGGTCTGAAGGCCAATTTAGTGGTGGGAGACGCCAGCGTAACGGCTGACTGGTGGGACGGCGAGCCATTCCAGCGCATCCTGCTAGACGCGCCCTGCTCAGCCAGCGGTGTCATTCGCCGCCACCCGGATATCAAACTACTGCGCAAGTCGACGGATATTGTTAAGCTAGCCGAACTGCAGCTGCAGCTACTGCGCAGCCTCTGGCAGTGCCTAGAAGAGGGCGGCATACTCTTATATGCAACCTGCTCGGTTCTGCCTCAGGAAAACGATCAGGTGGTTAAGGAATTTTTAGCTGAAACCCCAGCAGCCGAGCTATACAACATAGAGGTGGAGTGGGGAATCAAGACTGATTTCGGGCGACAACTGTTTCCTATAATCAATGGCAACGATGGGTTTTATTACTCGCGATTGCGTAAAACAAGCCAAATGTAAGCGGATAAACAGCCGGGCTATTAAGTAATGAAAATAATAATTGTTGGGGCAGGGCAAGTTGGCGGCACACTCGCAGAGCATCTCGCCCGCGAGTACAACGATATAACGGTTGTCGATATCAACGAAGCCACGCTGCGGGGACTGCAGGATCGTCTCGATATTCGCACCGTAATCGGCACCGGATCGCACCCAGATGTTTTGGTCAATGCTGGCATCGAAGAAGCGGATATGCTGGTCGCCGTAACCAATAGCGATGAGATTAACATTATCGCCTGTCAGGTTGCCTACTCTCTGTTTCACACGCCAACCAAAATCGCCCGCATCCGCTCACGCAACTACACCAACCCAAAATACAAAGCTAAACTCTTCAACGACAAGCATATGCCCGTGGATGTGATGATCACCCCTGAGATGGTGGTCAAAGACTACATTCAGAAACTGATCGAACAGCCCGGTGCGCTGCAAGTATTGGACTTTGCCGACGGCGCTATTCAGTTGGTGGGCCTGCGTGCAGTTAAAGATAGCCCTCTGGTGGGTCAACAATTGCGCTTCTTAAAAGAACATATGCCCGATGCCGACGCCCGAGTGGCCGCAGTGTTTGGTAAAGATGGGGCTATTTTCCCCACCGGCGAAACCGTTATTGAAGATGGCGATGAGGTGTTCTTTGTCGCGGCGAAAAAGAATATTCGCAAGGTGATGAGCGAACTGCGTCGACTGGAAAAACCCTATCACCGCCTGATGATCGCTGGCGGCGGCAATATTGGTTTCAGCTTGGCCAAAGCTCTGGAAAAAGACTACAACATCAAGATCATTGAATACTCTACCGACCGCGCTCGACACCTATCGGAAAAACTTAATAAGAGCGTTGTGCTAAACGGATCGGCAACTGATCAAGAGTTATTGCTCGACGAGAACATAGACAAGACCGATGTGTTTTTGGCCCTGACCAATGATGACGAAGTTAATATCATGGCCTCGCTGCTGGCGAAAAAGCTCGGTGCGCGCAAGGTGATGACATTGATTAACAATCCGGTCTATGCCGATCTGATGCAGGGTGGAGTGATTGATATAGCTATCTCGCCTCAGCAGGCAACCACCAGCTCTCTACTCTCCCATGTTCGCCAAGGCGATATGGTCTGTGTGCACTCACTGCGCCGAGGTGCAGCAGAAGCGCTAGAAATAATTGTTCATGGTGACGAAAAAAGCTCGAAAGTTGTGGGTCGCGCTATCGGCGATATCAATTCGCCCCCAGGGGCCACCCTTGCTGCCCTGGTGCGCAACGGTGAAGTATTGATCGCCCACCACGACACTATTATTCAGACTGGCGACCATGTGATTGTCTTTGTGGTCGATAAAGCTAACACCAAAGCGATCGAAAAACTGTTCTCTGTGAGCTTCTCATTTTTTTAGGTCGTCTAAACCGTTTAAACCTGCTAAATATTTTAAGGGCATAGCGTCTAATGCATCTCAATATCATAGCCAGAATACTGGGACTGCTGCTGATGATCTTCAGCCTGACCATGTTGCCACCGATTTTGGTGGCGGTTTTATATGGAGAAAATACTGCGTCTACCTTTGCCATCGCCTTTGCTATTACAGTCGCCGTAGGACTGGCATTCTGGTTGCCGTCGAAACAGGTGAACGCAGATATGCGCACCAGAGACGGTTTTTTGATCACAGTTTGCTTTTGGTTAGTGCTGAGTACCTTTGGTGCCCTGCCTTTGATGCTGGCCGAGGCGCTCAATCTAAGCTTTATCAACGCGCTGTTTGAGTCAGTTTCTGGACTAACCACCACTGGCGCAACGGTTATTTCAGGACTCGATGATCTACCTAAGTCGATTCTCTACTATCGGCAGCAACTGCAGTGGCTCGGTGGTATAGGTATAGTCGTGATCGCGGTTGCCATATTACCTATGCTCGGGGTCGGCGGTATGCAGCTCTATCGCACGGAGACACCAGGGCCGGTAAAGGACTCCAAACTGACCCCGCGGATCCGCGAGACCGCCAATGCATTGTTCAAGATTTACCTAGCGCTGACTGCGGTCTGTGCCCTGGCCTATTGGCTGGCGGGCATGTCTGGCTTCGATGCTATCAGCCATAGTTTTTCCACTGTCTCCATCGGCGGCTTTTCAACCCATGATGCCAGTATTGGCTTCTTTGATAGTTCAGCGATTATGTCTATCTGTGCGTTCTTCATGGTGATCTCCGGGCTCAACTTTGCCCTGCACTTTCATGTTTGGCACGACCGCAAGATATCCCATTACTGGTTAGACCCAGAAGCCCGAATGTATATCTATCTGCTTGTTGGTGGCGTGGCGATTACCTGCCTATACCTCTATTACAGCGGCACTTACGGCTGGAGTGAGAGTATCCGTCAGGGCGGTTTTCACCTAATCTCGATCATGACCACTACCGGCTTTACCACCGACAACTTCAGTGCCTGGCCGACATTCCTGCCGTTCTTTTTAGTCTTTCTGTCATTTTTTGGTGCCTGTGCTGGCTCGACTGGCGGCGGTATCAAGATTGGTCGCATGCTGATTTTAGGCCAGCAGTGCATTCGTGAGATCTATCGCTTGGTACACCCCAATGCTCTGTTACCGATCAAGATTCACAATCGACGCATTCCCAGCCGCGTTTCAGATGCGATCTGGGCCTTCTTTGGTGCCTATCTGGCGATCTTTTATTTGATGGTATTACTGTTGCTGGCTTCGGGACTCGATTACGTTACCGCCTGGTCAGCCACTGCTGCGTCGCTGAATAACCTCGGACCTGGATTAGGTGAAGTAGCAATCAACTTTGCCGATCTGAATAGTTTTGCCAAGTGGGTGCTGTGCTGGGGAATGTTGCTCGGACGTCTGGAGATCTTCACCTTGCTGGTGCTGTTTACCCCAACCTTCTGGAAGAACTAAACTGACTGGGTGCAACAGGTTGAACCCAGTCTGTTCAAGCCTGTTTATTCTTGTCCACGAGCCTTGTAATAGGCTTCTTCTGAAATGCCGTGATAGGCCTTCGACTGTTTAGCAAAGACGCGCATAGAGTCTGTAATACGCTTGGCCAGAGGATTCTCAGCAGCCATCTCGTCCACCACCATGGTGGAGATGCGCTGTAACTCAGCCAACACATCATCTGGCAACTTCTTAACCTGCACCCCATGGGTCTCAACCAGCTCAATGAGGGCCGCATTGTTGCGCGCGGTATATTCATCGAGCATATTTTGGTTGGCGGCGCGGGCTGCAGACTCAACAATAGCTTGGAGATCATCCGGCAGAGACTCCAGCGCCTGCTTGTTAATAATTAATTCCAGGGTTGGGCCCGGCTCTTGCCAGCCTGGGTAATAGTAATATTTGGCAATCTGATGGAAACCAAAGGCCAGGTCATTGTAGGGACCAACCCACTCGGCAGCGTCGATCTCACCGGTTTGCATGGAGGTGTAGATTTCGCCGCCAGAGCGCTGCACCGACATGCCACCAGCACGGGTAAAGACTTCACCACCAAGCCCGGGAATACGCATCTTCAGGCCTTTAATGTCAGCCATAGAATTGATCTCGCGATTAAACCAACCAGCCATCTGCACACCAGTATTACCGCCGGCGTAGGGCACCAGATTAAACGGTTCGTAGAGTTCCCGCCACAGCTCAAGACCACCGCCGTAATGCAACCAGGCATTCATTTCCTGAGCATTGAGGCCGAAGGGCACTGCAGTGAAAAAGGCACTGGCTGGAATCTTGCCCTGCCAATAGTAAGCAGCCCCATGACCCATTTCAGCAGTGCCCTGAGAGACGGCGTCAAAGACTTCAAAGGCAGGGACCAGCTGTCCGGCGCCAAACACCTTAATCTTTAAGCGACCATTGCTCATGCGCGCAACATTTTCCGCGAAGTGCTCCGGCGCGAGGCCGAGCCCTGGGAAATTCTTTGGCCAGGTGGTAACCAGTTTCCAACTAAAAGTCTGTTCCGGCTGAGCCTCTGCAGCAGCGCCAGTTTTACCGCCCTCACTACCGCAACCGACCAGTGAAAGACAAAGCAGTGCAATCCAGGTTATACGCATTTTGATCCCCTTATTTTCGTGTGAGCCACTGGCGGCTTATTACATCGGCCAGCGGCGGCGCTGTAGATTTTTTCAGAGCGCCATTAGGTTAGCCGAGGCTAAAATCAATATCTTAGTACCCACTTCGGCAAAGCGCACATGCACTCTGGCGCGAGGACCGTTTCCTTCAAAATTTAAAATTACGCCCTCACCATAAACCTGATGATTAACACCTTGGCCAAGAGAAAAGCCAGTTTCATCACCGGAGTCGCTGTGCATAGAGCCACTGCCCGCATAACTGGTAGGGCGACTAATGGTGTTTTGTAAGCGCACTTCTTCGATAACGTCTTTAGGGATATCGCGAACAAATCGCGATACTGAATTGAATGATTCAGTACCATAAATAGAGCGGCTTTCCGCAAAGGTCAGATAGAGCTTTTGCATGGCCCGAGTAATGCCCACATAGGCAAGGCGGCGCTCTTCTTCAAGACGGCCTGGCTCGTCGAGTGACATTTTGTGGGGGAATAAATTTTCTTCTACGCCGGCAATAAATACTAGTGGAAATTCCAAGCCCTTAGCGCTGTGCAGGGTCATAAGCTGAACTGCGTCTTGGTCTTCATCGGCCTGACCATCCCCAGAGTCCAGGGCAACCTGGTCGAGAAATTGCGGCAGTATAGGTAAGTCTTTATCTTCTGCTTCGAAGTTGCGACAGGCACCAACCAGTTCTTCAAGGTTTTCCACCCGCGCCTGACCACGCTCGCCTTTCTCGCGCTTGTGCATCTCGATAAGGCCGCTGCGCTGAATGGCATTTTCAGCCTGTTCATAGAGCTCTAACTCTTCTAGCTGTCCGCTCATTTCATTGATCAGCTCTAAAAACACAGCGACTGCATTAATCGCTCTGCCGGGCATACGCTTTTCCGTGACAATCTTTTCCGAAGCGCGCCACATAGAAATTTGATCTTCACGAGCCAGCGCTCGAATAGTTTCAACCGTGCGATCGCCAATACCCCGGGGCGGCACATTGACCACCCGCTCAAAGGCAACATCGTCATGACAGTTCATCATCATGCGCAGATAGGAGAGGGCATTCTTAATTTCCAGTCGCTCATAAAAGCGTTGCCCACCATAGATGCGATAGGGAATATCCGCCTGCAGCAATGCCGCCTCAAGTACCCGAGACTGGGCATTGGATCTATAGAGAATCGCCGAGTCTTCCCGAAGATTACCTTGATTGACCCAGCTCTGCAGACGATCGGCAATATAGCGCGCTTCGTCGTGCTCGTTAAATGCAGCATAGAGTGCGATCGGCTCACCTTCGCCGGAATCAGTCCACAGGCTTTTGCCCATACGTTCGGCGTTCTTGGAGATCACCGCATTGGCGGCCGTGAGAATATTGGAGGTGGAGCGATAATTTTGCTCCAACTTAACCGTATGGGTGTCGGGATAGTTGCGCTCGTAGTGGAGAATATTTTCCACCTTGGCGCCGCGCCAACCGTAGATGGACTGATCGTCGTCCCCCACCGCAGTGACACCAGACACTTTGCCGGCGAGTAATCTCAGCCAGGCATACTGTACCGCATTGGTATCTTGAAACTCGTCGACCAATATATGCTGGAAACGCTGCTGGTAATGGTCAAGCACCGCTGGATGATCCCGCCACAGCTCTAGAGCACGCAACAACAGCTCAGCGAAGTCGATCACCCCAAGGCGATTACAGACCTCTTCATACTCACGGTAGATGCGCAGCATAGTGGCCATATGGGGATCGCCGGTTTCCTGAATGTGGGCTGCACGCAGGCCCTCATCCTTTTGCCCGTTAATCCACCACTGTGCCTGTTTCGGCGGCCAGCGCTGCTCATCGAGATCCATGCTGCGCATAACCCGCTTCACCAGCCGCAGCTGATCATCGGAGTCGAGGATTTGAAAATTCTCTGGCAGTTTGACGTCTTTCCAATGGGCTTTGAGTAGGCGGTGAGCCAACCCATGAAACGTCCCCACCCACATGCCGCGCAGCGACATACCCATGAGCTCATCGATGCGCTCGCGCATTTCACGGGCTGCCTTGTTGGTGAAGGTCACCGCCAAAATAGAGTAGGGAGAAAGATTATCCACCTGAATTTTCCAGGCGATGCGATGCACAAGCACGCGAGTCTTGCCACTACCTGCGCCGGCCAACACCAAAAGGTGCTGCTTGTCGCTGGTAACCGCTTCTTCTTGCGCCGCGTTTAATTTATTGAGTATCGAGGTAACATCCATAGCGCAGTATTCTACCAACATGTTCCCCGAAGTTGTTGGCCATTGTGGGCTTTAGTGCGAGTTTATTAAGCCATGCGGTATCAGGGTCCGCACCTTTATTTACTACAAAACTAGTATTGTTCGCGCATTTCTTGTAAATTTTTTACATAATTCAATTTGGCTCAACCATTGGTTCTTTTATGAAACCCGCACAGCTTACTCAAACCATCAGCGATACCATGGTCGATCTGCGTAAATCAGAGCGCAAAGTCGCCGAATTTGTTCTCAAAGAACCTCTCGGCGTGATCCGTATGCGTATTGTTGATCTGGCGCAGCAGGCTGGGGTTAGCGAGCCGACGGTGGTGCGCTTTTGTCGCGCAGTGGGCTGTCACGGTTTTCAAGACTTTAAGTTAGCCCTGGCGCAACAGTTGGCCTCCAGCCCGAGTTATGGTCAGATTGCGGTAACCGATACAGATTCCACGCGGGAGTACACCCACAAGGTTTTTGACTCAACAGTAGATACTCTGCTAAAGCTTCGTGACAGCCTGGCACTGGAAAACCTGGAGGCGGCAGTTGCCGCCATCTGCAATGCACAGCGGGTTGAGTTCTATGGCTTTGGCGCATCTGCGGCAGTGGCCTTTGATGCTCAGCACAAATTTTTCCGCTTACAGATCACCTCTGCGGCTTACTCAGATCCCCACCTTCAGAATATGTCAGCAACCTCATTGCAGCCTGGAGATGTAGTTATTGCCATCTCTCAGTCGGGACGCACTCAAGCGCTACTAGATTCTATGGAATTGGTTAAGCGCTCTGGTGGAATTGTTATCGGCTTAGCGCCCAGTGGCACACCCATAGCGCACAGCGCAAACATAGCCATTGAAATTGATGCTAAAGAAGATATTCAGATCTACACCCCGCTATCATCGCGGATCGCCCACTTGGCGGTTATCGATGTACTGGCGATTGGTGTAGCACAGAAGAAAGGGCCACAACTTCAAGCCCATTTACAGCAACTACAATCAGGACTGTCTTCTCTGCGAATCGATTAGACTAGTTAAAAATTTCTTTTAAGTGCTCTATAAGTAAAGCGGGGGCGTTGTGGGTATGGGAGTTTATTGTCGAGACCGGGGTACTTTCTTTGGCGCCTTTTTTAATTGGCGTAACATCAACACCCTCGCCCAATAGTCTTTTATAGGCCTTATCGATATTCTCAACATCCCAGGTTATACCCTAGGCCTATTCCTGTAGCGCACAGAAGCTCAAAGTAGGTACTTTAAAAATTAAATAAACAGTTAGTTGTGCCAAACTCTTGATGCTCGCCTTTCCATACAGGACTCATACCAAATATTTTTTGATAATTTTCTTCTGCTTTATCTATGTCTCTAGCCGCAACAATAAGATGGTCAAGCGAGTTAAACATAACTACTTCTTTTTATTTTATTTACTCGACAGTAACTGACTTGGCCAGATTGCGCGGCTGATCTACATCAGTACCTTTCAATAAAGCCACATGATAAGAAAGCATCTGTAATGGCAATGTATAAATAATCGCCTCAAGACTTTTTGGTACATGGGGCATGTCGATAACCGTAGTTCCAGGCTCACTGACAAAGCCGCTGGCAACATCAGCAAAAACAAAAAGCTGACCACCGCGCGCGCGAACTTCATGCAAGTTGGATTTTAGTTTTTCCAGCAATTGATTATTGGGCGCTACGGTAACCACTGGCATATCTTCATCCACTAGCGCTAGAGGGCCATGCTTTAATTCACCGGAAGGATAGGCCTCTGCGTGAATATAGGAAATTTCTTTTAGCTTAAGTGCACCTTCAAGGGCAATGGGGTATTGCTCTCCGCGACCTAAAAAGAGAGCGTGATGCTTGTTAGCAAAGGATTCTGAGACCGCTTCAATAACAGAATCTAACTGCAATATTTGATTGCAAAGCTCTGGCAATTGATGCAAATTTTCAACTAATTCTTTTTCAGTTTTTGCATCCAAACCATTATGTTTAGCTAGGGACAATGAGAGTAACTGTAGTGCTACAAGTTGAGTGGTAAACGCCTTGGTTGAGGCAACCCCAATCTCGGGACCGGCGAGAGTCATCAGCGAGATATCGGATTCACGCACCAGCGAACTATTGGCTACATTGCAGATGGCCAAAAAGCCAAGATAGCCGTTTTCTTTGGCCTTGCGCAGTGCCGAAAGCGTATCCGCTGTTTCACCAGACTGAGAAATAGTGACGAATAAAGTTCCCGCGGGAACCGGTACTTTGCGGTAGCGATACTCACTTGCCACTTCAACCTGACAGGGAATATTGGCATATTCTTCAATCCAATATTTCGCCACTAGACCAGAGTGAAAGCTGGTACCGCAAGCAATAATATGAATGTTTTTGGTTGCAGAAAAGAGTGCGTCCGCTTTATAGCCAAAGATCGCCTCACGAATATGATCCGCGGCTAATCGGCCGCTGATAGTGTTCGCTAAGACCGCTGGTTGCTCGAAAATTTCCTTTTGCATAAAGTGCCGATATTTTCCCTTTTCTGCAACTTGATCGGCTTCATCTAACTCATTGACTAGACGCGTCACCTCGGCACCAGACTGATCAAAAATGCGGTAATTCGAACTGCTCAGTTCAACCAAGTCGCCTTCTTCTAAGAAAATAAAACGGTCCGTAACCTGGCGCAGTGCCATTTGGTCTGAGGCAATAAAATTCTCATCTATGCCGACACCTATAACCAGCGGACTACCACTTCGGGCAGCAATAATCGTATCGGGATTGTCTTCAGAGATAACGCCTAAGGCATAGGCCCCCTCAAGACGTGTGATGGCTTGCTCAACTGCACTGCGTAAATTATTTGTTTGCTGTAGATAGTAATGTACCAAATGGGCCACCACTTCAGTATCCGTAGCGGAAAGAATCAGGTAACCGGCAGCGACCATTTCTGCGCGCAGTTCAACGTGATTTTCAATAATGCCATTGTGAACTACAGAGACGCCTGCGGAATTATGCGGATGCGAATTAAGCCGGCTTGGCTCACCATGTGTAGCCCAGCGGGTGTGCGCTATACCGGTTGAACCACTCGCCGGATTATTTTCAGCCACTTTAACCAGCTCGGCGACCTTGCCAATATTCTTCCGTGTTTGCAGTTTGTTCTCATTATCGATGATCGATAAACCGGCTGAGTCATAGCCGCGATATTCAAGGCGCCGAAGGCCTTCGATAAGAATTTTATACACATTACGCTGAGTTGCAGCACCGACAATTCCACACATAGTCTAACTTCCTAGTTGTTTTTGGCCGGGCGTTTCCAGCCCGGTATATTGCGTTGTTTCGCTCGGCCAACGGCCAAGTGGGCCGCAGGTACCTCAGAGCTTATAGTGGAGCCGGCGGCAACAAAGCCGTTGGCTCCTATAGAGATAGGCGCAATCAGAGTACTATTAGAACCGACAAAGCTATTGTCACCGATGTCGGTTTTATGTTTATTCACTCCGTCATAATTGCAGGTGATGGTGCCTGCACCAACGTTGACGTTTTCGCCTAGTTCAGCATCGCCAACATAGCTCAGGTGATTGATCTTGCTACCGTTGCCAACAATAGCCTTTTTGGTTTCGACAAAGTTACCCACTTTAGTATTTGAGCCTAACTGAGTGCCGGGTCGAATCCGCGCAAAGGGGCCGAGTACGGCCTGATCGCCAATGGTCGATTGTTCTATGACTGTATTCGCTTTGATCTCAACACCGTCGCCGATATGGCTATCGGTTATCTGACAGTTGGGACCAATACGAACGTTTGAGCCAATGCTTACCCTGCCTTCGAAGAGGCAGTTTATATCGATGAAATTATCTGTGCCTGCGGTCAGTGTGCCACGCTGATCAAAGCGTGCTGGGTCAGCCAGACTTGTACCTGAAGCCATTAGCTGTTCAGCTAACCGTAACTGGTAAGCCCGCTCGAGATCGGCTAGCTGTTGGCGGCTATTAATACCCTCTACTTCACTTGCCGAGATCGGCTGGACCGCGTTAATGCTGTAGCCAGCACTGCGAGCAATGGCGATCAAATCAGTAAGATAGTACTCACCCTGGGCATTCTGGTTGCCTATCTCAGGAAGCCAGTCACGCAGTAATTTGGTGGTAAGGGCCATAACCCCTGTATTGACTTCAGAGACTTGCAATTGATCTGAACTGGCATCTTTTTGTTCAACGATGGCTTCTATCTGGCCGTGATCATCCCGAATAATACGGCCATAACCAGAAGGATCGGGTAGCTCGATCGTCAGTAGAGAGATATGTTGATCATCTACGGCGTTAAGCATTTTGCAAATAGTAGCTGCTGTAATCAGAGGGACATCGCCATAGAGAATAATGACCTTGGCCTCATCTCGCAGGTGGCCCAATGCGCATGTTACTGCATGGCCGGTGCCAAGCTGTTCGCTCTGTTCAACCATAGTAAACGCCGATTCAGGATAGGTGCTGCGAACCCATTCTGCGCCATGACCAGTGACAACAATTTTATGGGCATCCGATATCTCATTGGCTGCATCCAATACATGGGTCAGCATAGGCTTGCCACCGAGCTTGTGAAGAACTTTGGGCAGTTGCGAGCGCATGCGCGTGCCTTTACCGGCAGCGAGAATAACAATGTCCGTTTTTGTCATAGTCTGTTCACTTATATCTTATTTAGATATTAATATAGGCCGTCACGGTACTGTCTAAAGCTCGGCAAAACAAGCCTGTGGTGGATGGCCTCAAATTACGAATATAAAAAAGGGCGGCCGTGGCCACCCTTTTTCAACTGCTTTTACTGATTAACCGCCGAGTTTTTTGCGCAGTGTTTGCACAGTGCGCAACTGAGCTGTCGCCTGAGCCAACATAGAAGCGGCTTTAGAGTACTCAATTTCACCAGACTGGTTGGCGATTGCGCTCTCAGCTTCTTTAACTGCTTCTGCTGCTGCAGCTTCATCAATATCACCGGCGCGTACCGCAGTATCCGCCAGAATAGAGATATTGTTCGGCTGTACTTCCAGATAACCACCTGACAGATAGTAAACTTCTTCTTCACCATTCTGCTTAACCAGACGCACTGGACCGGGCTTCAAATCGCTGAGCAGTGGTGCATGACCGGCTGTTACGCCCAGCTCACCCAATGAGCCGGTGGCAACAACCATCTCGACCAACCCAGAGAACAGGGATTCATCCGCACTTACGATGTCACAATGCACTGTTATTGCCATGTCTTTATTGCCTTTGCTTGCTGCAATTTAATAGGTTTGAAAGTTTTAGCGTTGAAAGTGTTAGGTTCTAAAGCAATCGCTTTAGAACGTTTTTGCTTTCTCTATAGCTTCATCAATCGAGCCAACCATGTAAAACGCCTGCTCTGGCAGATCATCATACTGTCCGTCCAGAATACCCTGGAAGCCAGCAATGGTGTCTTTCAATGAAACATACTTACCAGGTGAACCAGTAAAGATTTCAGCAACATGGAATGGCTGTGACAGGAAGCGCTCAATCTTACGGGCGCGTGCTACGGCCATCTTGTCTTCCTCAGAGAGCTCGTCCATACCGAGAATCGCGATAATGTCTTTCAGCTCTTTGTAACGCTGCAGTACTGACTGTACACCACGGGCAACAGCATAGTGCTCGGTGCCAATAATCAGTGGATCCAGCTGGCGTGAAGTTGAATCCAATGGGTCTACCGCTGGGTAGATACCTTTAGAGGCAATGTCACGACTCAGTACAACAGTCGAGTCAAGGTGAGCAAATGTGGTTGCAGGAGAGGGATCGGTCAAATCATCCGCCGGGACGTATACCGCCTGTACTGATGTAATAGAACCAGTCTTAGTCGACGTAATACGCTCCTGAAGAACACCCATCTCTTCGGCAAGAGTAGGCTGATAGCCTACAGCTGAGGGCATACGACCCAACAGTGCTGATACTTCTGTACCCGCTAATGTGTAACGGTAGATATTATCGACGAACAACAGTACGTCTTTACCTTCGTCACGGAATTTCTCAGCCATGGTCAAACCAGTCAGAGCAACACGCAGTCTGTTTCCTGGAGGCTCATTCATCTGACCATATACCATGGCTACTTTAGATTCGCTTGGCGTATCAATATTTACAACACCGGATTCCTGCATCTCGTAGTAAAAGTCATTACCTTCACGAGTACGCTCGCCAACACCAGCAAATACAGACAGACCACTGTGCTCTGTTGCAATGTTGTTGATCAGCTCCATCATGTTTACGGTTTTACCAACACCAGCACCACCAAAGAGTCCAACCTTGCCGCCTTTAGCGAAAGGACAAACCAGATCGATTACCTTGATGCCAGTCTCAAGGAGATCGTCGGAAGCGGCCAGCTCATCATAGGCTGGTGGCTTGCGGTGAATCGCCATGCGCTCTTTCTCGCCGATGGGACCTTTTTCGTCAATCGGGTTGCCGAGAACGTCCATGATGCGGCCGAGAGTTTCAATGCCCACAGGAACTGAAATCGGTGCCTTGGTGTTAACCACGCTGAGTCCGCGGCTGACGCCTTCGGATGCACCCATAGCAATGGTCCGCACAACGCCGTCGCCCAGCTGCTGCTGAACTTCAAGGGTTAGGCCTTTGCCGTCGACTACTAGTGCGTCATATACGCTGGGTACCTGATCACGTGGAAATTCCACATCGATCACAGCACCAATAATTTGTACGATTCTTCCGCTACTCATGTCCGGTTCCTCTTTACTAAATCTTTAAATTCGTTTCGCTTTATACAGCTGCTGCGCCACTTACGATTTCTGACAGCTCTTGGGTAATCGCTGCCTGACGGGCTTTGTTATATAGCAGTTGCAATTCGTCAATCATTTCACCGGCATTCTCGGTGGCATTTTTCATTGCGAGCATACGTGCAGCCTGCTCACAGGCTTTATTCTCTACCACACCTTGATATACCTGAGATTCGATATAGCGAATCAACAAACCATCGAGGAGTTCCTTGGCGTCGGGCTCATAGATATAGTCCCAGTGATGCTTAAGGCGAGTATCGTCATTTGCAGCCAACGGAAGCAGTTGCTCGACAGTAGGTGACTGCGTCATGGTGTTAACAAATTCGTTGCTCACCACAAACAGCTTGTCGATACGGCCTTCATCGTAGGCGTCCAACATAACCTTTACGCCGCCGATCAAATCCGCTGCATTGGGCTCATCGCCAACATCTCTAACCGCTGCAACAACATTGCCGCCAACTGCGCTAAAGAAGCCTGCAGCCTTATTGCCAACAACGCAGATATCCACTTCGATGCCCTGATCTGTCCAAGCTTTCATCGACTTTAATGCCGCCTTGAACAGATTGATATTCAAACCACCGCAGAGGCCGCGATCTGTTGAGATCACGACATAGGCGACACGCTTTACTTCGCGCTCAGTTAAATACTGGTGTCGGTACTCAGATACGGCGTTGGCAATGTGGCCAACCACGTCGCGGATGCGCTGGGCGTACGGCTTACCCAACGACATGCGCTCCTGAGCTCGACGCATCTTGCTCGCCGCAACCATTTCCATGGCGCTGGTGATCTTCTGCGTGCTACCAATACTAGCAATTTTGGTTTTGACTTCTTTTCCGATTGCCATGTTTTATGCCTGTCCGATTACTCTGACTTACCAGGTTTGGGTTGCAA
>Ga0213868_10001121_pt1 | contig 25902 bp, 22 predicted proteins | sample PICome_9_FD_160087 | JGI IMG/M metagenome (GOLD analysis project Ga0213868, IMG submission 160087) | Coastal seawater microbial communities near Pivers Island, North Carolina, United States - PICO127 | ecosystem: Environmental > Aquatic > Marine > Coastal | place: USA: North Carolina... | reverse complement strand
CGATCATCAGTTACCCCCAAAAGTCTTGAGGACCTCAGGGTGCCTGAATTCTAGGCGATCCACGGAAAAAATTTGCCCCAAATGAAAATAAGTTTCCTCTTGGTTGAGAGGGGGCCGTTGGGCTGCTAATGTTGGATTCGCAAATTCGCGCTTTGGCGCGGACCTCTTTTTCAGGAATGAGACCATGTGTGGCATTGTAGGCCTGTTTCTCAAAGATAAGACGATGGAGCCCCAGTTGGGCGCATTGCTTAGCAATATGTTGATCACCATGACCGACCGCGGCCCCGACAGCGCGGGCATCGCGATCTACGGCAATGAGCTGCCCGGTCAGACCAAGCTGACCGTGCAATCCGACCAGCCCGAAATGGATTTCCCTGCTCTGGAGGCCGACCTGAGTGCGCATCTGGGCTGTGCGGTTTCGATGCACGTCAAGAGCACCCATGCGGTTCTGGCTGTCCCCTCTGGCCTGTCGGGGCCCGCCCGCGCGGCCCTTGCCTCCCTGCGGCCTGCCGTGCGTGTGATGGGCCGTGGCGATACGCTTGAAATCTACAAGGAAGTGGGCCTGCCCAAGGACGTGGCCTCGCGGTTCGAGATTGCCACGATGTCCGGAACACACGGGATCGGTCACACCCGGATGGCCACGGAATCTGCCGTGACCACAATGGGTGCGCATCCGTTCAATACCGGGGACGACCAATGTCTTGTCCACAACGGGTCGTTGTCGAACCACAACTCCCTGCGCCGCAAATTACGCCGCGAGGGCATGCACATCGAGACCGAAAATGACACCGAAGTGGGGGCCGCCTATCTGACATGGCGCATGCAGAACGGGGCCACATTGGGCGAGGCGCTGGAAAGCAGCCTGACCGATCTTGATGGCTTCTTTACCTTTGTGGTCGGGACCAAGGATGGCTTTGGCGTGGTGCGCGATCCAATTGCCTGCAAACCTGCGGTCATGGCCGAAACGGATCAATACGTGGCCTTTGGGTCGGAATACCGCGCCCTTGTGGATCTGCCCGGCATCGAAACCGCCCGCGTCTGGGAACCAGAACCCGCCACGGTCTATTTCTGGACCCATGACATGCCTCCACACTCCTCCAGCAAGGCCGCCTGAATGCAGACCATCGACCTACAGGAAACCGGATTGCGCGATCTGAACCAGACATTGCATGCGCAGTCAGAGACAACAAACCAGACCGCATGGGAAATCCTTAATCCCAAGGGGGCCCATGCCATCGCCTGCGGTCTGGATGCCCCGATCGAAGTCACTGTGAAAGGGTCAACCGGCTATTATTGCGGCGGGATGAACAAACAGGCGACGATCAACATTCACGGCTCTGCCGGGCCGGGCGTCGCTGAAAACATGATGAGCGGCACAGTGATCATCGAAGGGGACGCGAGCCAATATGCCGGGGCCACCGGAAATGGCGGATTGCTGGTGATCAAGGGCAACGCCTCATCGCGCTGCGGCATCGCGATGAAGGGGATCGACATCGTGGTACATGGCAATATCGGACATATGAGCGCCTTCATGGCGCAGTCGGGCAATTTGGTTGTCTGCGGCGATGCTGGTGACGCGCTGGGTGACAGTCTCTATGAGGCGCGGCTTTTTGTACGTGGCAGCGTCAAGTCACTGGGGGCCGATTGCATCCAGAAAGAGATGCGCCCGGAGCATCTGGCCCTGCTTGCCGATCTGCTGGAACGCGCGGGTTGCGATGCAAAACCCGAGGAATTTACCCGCTACGGGTCAGCCCGCAAGCTCTATCATTTCAATATCGACAACGCCTACTGAGGGGCCCGCCATGACCGACGATACCGCCAACGCCCCGCGCACCCTGCCGGTGCAATCCGCGACCTTCACCAATTCCGTCAACGCCGAAATTCGCCGCGCGGCGGCCACGGGCATCTATGACATTCGCGGGGGCGGTGCCAAACGCAAGCTGCCGCATTTTGACGATCTGCTGTTTCTGGGGGCCTCTATCTCGCGCTATCCGCTCGAAGGGTACCGCGAGAAATGTGACACCTCGGTGACCCTTGGCACCCGTTTCGCCAAGAACCCGATCGAACTGGATATCCCGATCACGATCGCGGGCATGTCCTTTGGCGCACTCTCGGGTCCTGCCAAAGAGGCGCTGGGCCGGGGGGCGACGCTGGCGGGTACTTCCACCACCACCGGCGATGGCGGCATGACCGAAGAAGAACGCGGCCATTCCAGGAAACTGGTCTATCAATACCTGCCATCGCGCTACGGGATGAACCCTGACGATCTGCGCCGCGCGGATGCGATTGAGATCGTTGTGGGGCAGGGTGCCAAGCCCGGCGGCGGTGGCATGCTTTTGGGGCAAAAGATCACCGAACGGGTGGCGGGCATGCGCAATCTGCCGGTGGGGATTGATCAGCGGTCCTCTTGTCGTCACCCCGATTGGACCGGGCCTGATGATCTGGAAATCAAGATCCTTGAGCTGCGCGAAATCACCAGCTGGCGGGTCCCGATCTATATCAAGGTAGGCGGCGCGCGGCCCTATTTCGACACCACCCTCGCGGTCAAGGCGGGGGCGGATGTGGTCGTGCTGGACGGGATGCAGGGCGGCACAGCCGCGACGCAGGACGTCTTTATCGAACATGTGGGACAGCCCATTCTGGCCTGTATTCCCGAAGCGGTCCGAGCGCTGCAGGACCTGGGGCTTCACCGTGAGGTGCAATTGGTCGTGTCTGGCGGCATCCGCACCGGGGCGGATGTGGCCAAAGCGTTGGCGCTGGGGGCCGATGCGGTGGCCATCGGCACGGCGGCATTGATTGCACTGGGCGACAATGACCCCAAATGGGAGGCGGAATATAACGCCCTTGGCACCACCGCAGGGGCCTATGATGACTGGCACGAGGGGCGTGACCCCGCAGGCATCACCACACAGGACCCTGAGCTGATGGCACGTTTTGATCCCATTGAAGGCGGGCGGCGTCTGAACAATTATCTCAAGGTCATGACCCTTGAGGCGCAAACGATCGCCCGTGCCTGCGGCAAGAACCATGTCCACAACCTTGAGCCGGAGGACCTTTGTGCCCTGACGATGGAGGCGGCTGCCATGGCAAAGATACCGCTGGCCGGCACCGACTGGTATCCGGGAAAGCCGGGGACATCCTATTAAACTGAACACAGGGCGCGGCCATGTCATGGCACGCGCCCTTACTTTGATCCAACCGACGGGGATAGCCAATGACCACAGATCTTGCCAAGTTCGCCAAGGATAACGGCGTCAAATACTTCATGATTTCCTTTACGGATCTGTTTGGCGGCCAGCGCGCCAAATTGGTCCCGGCGCAGGCCATCGCGGGGATGCAGCAAGAGGGTGCAGGCTTTGCGGGTTTTGCCACATGGCTGGACATGACCCCGGCCCATCCTGACATGCTGGCCGTGCCGGACCCGTCATCCGTGATCCAGCTGCCCTGGAAACCAGAGGTGGCATGGGTCGCGGCCAATTGCGTCATGGAGGGCCAGAGCGTCGAACAAGCCCCCCGCAACGTTCTGAACCGGCTGATCGCTGAGGCAGAGGCCGAAGGGCTTTATGTGAAAACCGGGGTTGAGGCAGAGTTCGTCTTGCTCAATGCGGATGGCTCTGAAATCAGCGACCCCTACGATACCGCAGAAAAACCCTGCTACGATCAACAGGCCGTCATGCGCCGCTATGATGTGATCGCCGAGATTTGTGATTACATGCTTGAACTGGGTTGGGGCCCCTATCAAAACGACCACGAGGACGCGAATGGCCAGTTTGAGATGAACTGGGAATTCGACGACATCCTGCGCACGGCCGACAAACACAGCTTTTTCAAGTTCATGGTGAAATCTGTCGCTGAAAAGCACGGATTGCGCGCGACTTTCATGCCCAAACCCATCGCTGGTCTGACCGGCAATGGCTGCCACTGCCACATCTCTGTCTGGGACAAGACCGGCAAGACCAATGTATTTGCCGGTGCCGGCGATGGCCAAACCGGTGAGGTGGGCCTGTCTGAACGGGGCAAGCATTTCCTTGGCGGCATCATGAAACATGCCTCTGCTTTGGCCGCGATCACCAATCCCACTGTGAACAGCTACAAACGCATCAACGCGCCCCGCACGATGTCAGGGGCAACCTGGGCACCCAACACGGTGACATGGACCGGCAATAACCGTACGCATATGGTCCGCGTGCCCGGCCCCGGCCGGTTTGAGCTGCGGCTGCCCGATGGGGCTGCCAACCCGTATCTGTTGCAGGCCGTGATCGTGGCGGCGGGCCTGTCTGGCCTGCGCGCCAAGGCCGATCCGGGCCAGCGCCACGATATTGATATGTATGCGGAAGGCCACAGGGTAACAGACGCGCCAAGGCTGCCGCTGAACCTGCTGGACGCGCTGCGCGAATACGACCGCGACACCGGATTGAAAGCCGCCATGGGCGAGGCGTTTTCCCAGGCCTTTCTCAAGCTCAAGCATCAAGAATGGAACGCCTATGCGACGCATTTCAGCCAATGGGAAAAGGACAATACGCTGGACATTTGATCACCAGCATCGCCCGTGTTCGCCACGGGCGGCACCGATCCCGTTAAAATCCCACCAATAATTGATGGCAGGCCGCCAAGCCGGATTTTGTGAAAACCGATCGCTGGCGGGTGCACGGGCCATCGCAGCAGTGACCAAAACCATATATTCCAACAGGTTAATCCAAGCGGGGCACTGCCAGCACCGTAGGATGCCGCCATACCCCAGTCGCCAAAGGCCTGAGGGCGCACCAAATTTGACCTGTATTCTAACCGGATTTTTCACAGGGCTTTAGACCGCAGTAACGACGCAATCCTATCTGATACGTCAGTCACAAAAGGATAGCGCCATGATGAAACTTTACGCCTGTCTGGGCTCTGGCAACAGTTATAAACCTTGGCTCGCGCTGCATCAGCTGGGTCAGGCGTTTGACCTGATCTTGATCGACGTCTTGCAGGGCGAACAGAAATCCCATGCATTCCTGAAAATAAACCCTCTGGGTGTGGTGCCTTTTCTTGAGATAGACGCAGACAAGCGCATGGGGAAAAGCAACGCTATGTTGTGGTATCTGGCCCATGACAGCGTCTTGATGCCTGCCTCTCGGGCTGAACAGGCAGAAGCGTTGCAATGGATGTTTTTTGAGCAGTCCAAGCTTGAGCCTTTCTTGTCTCCGGCACGGCTTTTTACCACCATCCTGCCGGATCACAGACAGGAACGGGCGGGCGACATCATGGGCTGGCAGGCGGGGGCAAAGGCCGGTCTGGCAAGGCTGGATGCGCATTTGGGACATCGGGACTTCATGCTGCGGTCAGGCTATTCCATCGCGGATATCGCCCTGTTCGGATATGTGCATGTACTGGAGGAAGCGGGGCTATCTATGGCACATTATCCGGGCATTGCACGCTGGGTGGCCCGTGTCGAAAACACGGATGGCTTTCGCCCGCTGGTCGACCTGCGCCAGCCACAAGACGAGGCCGCGTAAGGGCGCTGAACGGGTCAGAACCAGATGCGTGAAAAAAAGCCACAAACAGGCACCGCAGTCATCGCTGGCCGCGCTGAGCCCGATACGCCGGATATAGCGGGCGGGCGGCTGATCCCTGCAGACCGGTTGAAGACGGCCATCTGGGTCTTTGACATCGACCATTCGCGCGTTCTGGTCGCGAATGCCGCCGCATGTGACCTTTGGCAGGCCAAGACCGAAGAGGAGCTGTGCCAACGTGACTTTTCCAAGGATATGTCCGCTTCGGTTTCCAACCGGCTAAAGCAGTATCAAAGGGATTTCGCCGATCGCGATGCCGAATTCAGCGAGATGTGGACGTTGTACCCCGGTGGTAAACCAACCAGTGTCTTGGTGATTCTGCGTGGATGCCCGCTGGCGGATGGCCGTATCGCGATGCAATGCGAAGTTGTCGGCGTGGCCGATGACGAACCCGACAATCTGCGCAGCGCAGAGGCCCTTTTGCACACCGATGTCATGGTTGTTCTTTATGCACAGATCGGACAACCGCTGTATATGAACCCCGCCGCCCGCAACGCCGCCACCCATGCAGAGCAAACCATCAGCGAGAAATTCGTCAGCCCCGATGACTTTGACCTCATGCTGTCCCATGTTGAACAATCCGGCGAACATCGGCTGGTCGCCCATGTGAACACCGGCACAGGCCCGCGCTGGCATGACATCACGATCAAGAAATGTTCCGATGCGGCAACCGGGAAACCCGCGATCCTGATGACCGCCATCGACGTAAGCGAACTCAAGATCGCGCGGGACAAGGCACGCTACCTCGCGGATCGTGATCAGTTGACCGGTTGCTATAACCGGACATATCTGCAGCATCATATGGCCTTGCTTGCCCAGTATCAGACCGGCCGCTGTGCATTGCTGTGCTTTGACGTCGACCGTTTCAAGCAGATCAATGACAAACTGGGCCATGAGATGGGCGATATTGTCCTGAAGGAAATCGCGTCCCGCGCCATCAGGGCGATCCGCAGGAACGACATTATCGTGCGCCATGGTGGCGATGAATTTGTGATCGTTTTTGAGAATGTCCCCTCCGCCGCCAATTTCACGGCCAAGATTGACGCGCTGTTGGCAGAGATTGCAAAGCCGATCATCCATGATGCGACGCGTGTGAATGTCTCTGTCAGCATGGGCGTTTCGATATTCACCCCCGGCACAGTCGAATTCACCGCCGTTATGCGAGAGGCGGATATCGCGCTTTATGCCTCCAAACAGGACGGTCGAAATCGCGCGACCTTCTTTACCGCCGAAATGGGCGTTCAGGCCAACACCCGCGACCTGGTGGAAACCGAACTGAAACATGCGGTGGAAAACCGGGAATTTGTGCTTCATTTTCAACCCCGTCTGAACCTCTTGACGGGGCGCGTTGTCTCTGTTGAAGGGTTGGTGCGCTGGCAACACCCCCAGCGTGGGTTGATCATGCCCGGCGAGTTTATAACGATCTGCGAAGAGACCGGGATGATTGAGGATCTGGGTCATCTGGTGCTGGAATTGGGCTGTACCCAAGCGATCGAATGGCAGCAGTCGGGTCTTGAGATTGAATTGTCCCTCAACATTTCACCACGACAGTTTGACGATGCCAGGCTGCTGAAAACACTCGAAAGGTTTTCCCAACATCCCGATTTCCCCTATGGCCGGATAGAGCTGGAGATTACCGAAAACGTATTGATCGGCGATCATGACCTGATCAAGAAAAAGCTGGCCGCGATTTTCCGGATGGGCTACCGCATTGCCATCGACGACTTTGGCACGGGCTATTCCAACCTGTCCTATATCTCGCGGTTTCCGCTAAACTGTCTCAAGATTGACCAATCCTTTATCGCCCAACTGCCAAAATCCGGCCCCATCATCAGTCTGGTGCTGACCCTGGGCAAGCAAATCGGCGCGCGGGTCGTTGCCGAAGGGGTGGAAACGCGGGCGCAGCTGGATTGGCTCTGTGCGCAGCGATGCGATGAGGTGCAAGGGTACTACCTGTCGCGCCCAATTCCGGTGGACCACCTTCGCGCCACGATCAGCGAACTGAATGCCAAGATGTCATTCCTGGGCACCAGGAAGCGGCCGCAGCACTGATTACAGCGCTCTTGCGATTTGCCAAGTCGACCTTGCGTCTATAAGCAAGACAGGGACCGCCTTGCCAGCGAACAGGCACCGATCTGCACAGGAATGAGGGACCATGAGTAATGTGAACGCGAACCTCCTTGAGGTCAGCGCGCTCTGGGCCCGCCAGACCCCAGCGTTGCGGGGGATCGTGCTGATGTGTCTGTCGACCTTGGCTTTTTCCATCATGCACGGGCTTGTGCGCTTTGTGTCCGAGGTGCTGCCGCCCTTCCAGATTGCCTTTTTTCGCAACATCTTTGGACTGGCATTTCTTTTGCCGCTCTTGATGCGGTCCCGTTTCGCCATTCTGCGGACGCAGCGGATCGGACTGCACGCGTTGCGCGGTGTGATCAACATCGTGGCCATGCTGATGTTCTTTACCGCGCTGTCCATCTCGCCGCTGGCCAAGGTCACGGCGCTGAGTTTTACGGCCCCCATTTTCATGGCGATCCTCGCCGTTCTGGTGCTGGGCGAACGGTTTCGCGTCTACAGGTGGCTGGCAATCATGGCAGGGTTCATGGGGATGTTGATCATCCTGCGGCCCGGTCTGGTGGCCATTGATACCGGGGCCCTGCTGGTCACCGGATCGGCCCTGCTGTGGGCCGTGGCAATGGTGGTGATCAAGATACTGTCCCGCACAGAATCCAGCCTGACGATTGTCGCCTATATGGGTATTTTCCTTGGGGTCTTCTCTGTTTTTCCTGCACTTTGGGTCTGGCAGCCCTTTGGTCTGGTGACATTGGGCTGGATGGTTCTGATCGGCCTGTTCGGCACGATTGCGCAAATGTCGCTCAGCCAATCCCTCAAGGAAACAGATCCGACAGCGCTGATGCCTTTCGATTTCCTCAAGCTGATCTGGACAGCCCTGATCGGCGCATGGTTCTTTGCCGAGATACCGGACATCTACACATGGATCGGTGCGGCGGTGATCTTTGCCTCCGGTCTGTTCATCGCATTGCGCGAACGACAGGCCAAGCAGGGCATCCCGTTGGACCCCGGACCTCTTGGATAGACCCAGACCCAGCGTGCGCGTTTTTCAAAAACTGAAATGTTCAACGCGTCATGGTATGGGTGCTGTGGCCGGTATTCCCAAAACCGTTTTAGATCTTTCGATCCACGCCATCCCAATAGGGGGCGCGTAGTCGGGGCTTGAAAATCTTGCCGCTGTCCTCGCGGGGCAGGGCCGCATGGAAATCCACGATCCGGGGGTGTTTGAAACGGGCCAGTTTTCCGTCAAGAAAGGCCAGGACCGCGCGCGCCTCTGGTGTCCAGCCTGACGCCGGCTCCACCGCCGCGACGATCTGTTCGCCAAACTCCGGGTCTGGCGCGCCAAAGACGGCCACGTCGCGGATGAAGGGCGCGCGCATCAACACCGCTTCGATTTCGGCGGGAAAGATATTCGCCCCGCCCGAAATGATCATGTCTTTCTTGCGATCGGTGATGAACAGATAGCCGTCCTCGTCCAGCCATCCCAGATCACCGACAGAGATATGGCCGTGCTTTTCAGCGGCCAGCCTGCTTGCGGGATCATTGGAATAGTCGAAACCGCCAAATACATCCATTCGCGCATGAATTTCACCCACCGAACCGGCGGGCAGTTTGGTGCCATCCGCATCAAGGATCAGTACCGTGCCGCCCATCTGCATCTTTCCTGCGGTGCCGGGTCTTTGCAGCGCCTCTTGCGAGGACACCATGGTCATGAACCCGATTTCGGAGGCCCCGTAGCTTTCCCAAAAGACCGGCCCCCACCAGTCGATCATGGCCACCTTCAGGTCGTGGGGCCAGGGTGATCCGGTAGAGACGCAGAATTCCACCGAGGAAAGATCGTAGCGCGCTTTGACCTCCTGGGGTAATTTCAGCATCCGGCTCATCATGGTGGGCACCAGATACACATGGGTGATCCGCTCTGCGGCGATGGTGGCCAGAAAGGCTTCGGGCTCGAATTTAGGGGCGACAAGGGTCGAAACGCCCTCGCTGACCAGTGCGGCACTGGTCAGCGTAGAAGGCGCAGAATGATAAATCGGTGCTGCGGTGAAAAACCGCGACCCCGGCTTGAGGCGCATCATTTCGTGACCCACACGGCGCAGGATTTCTTCAAAATCCTTTTTCGGTCCGGTGCCGGTCCGCCGCACCCCCTTGGGCATCCCTGTAGAACCGGAGGTATAGCGCATCAGGGGGCGCATCATCTGGCGCGTGGTCAAAGCGGGCTGTGCCGCGACAAGCGTGCTCCATTCGGGGCTTTCGGGTGCCGTTGCCGCCGCTGCGCCGTCGATGTCGTAGGCCGCACATAGCGCAGGCGAAGGGGTGACGGCGATCACCCGGCGTCCTTCCAATGCCGGACGCAGCGCCGGGATCAGATCACGGTGAATGATGACATATCGGGCACCGCTGTCGTCACAGATTGCAGCAACCTCTTCGGCCTGGGCATGCCAGTTCAGCGCAACCAGAACACTGCCCGCCTGTGCCGCCGCGCGCATGATTTCCAACTGCGCCAGATCGTTGCGCATGATGATGGCGATGGGCACATCCGGACCTGCGCCCATGGCGATCAGGGCATTGGCTCCGGATGCGGCCCGCGCCTCCAGTACGGCGCGTGACATGCGCTGGTCAAAGTCTGCTGCGAATGCATCCGACATATCGTCTCTCCCGCTTGAATGATCCTTGGCGGCAATGGGGGCCAGGTTGATCCGGTGCCGGTTTGATCTGCTGAAAATTACCTTAACGGTGCCATGAGATCCGGGGTGCTGTGCAGAAGTAAAGCCTTCGATCAGCCGATTTTTGAATTTTCATGCAGGACCGCGGGTTATTGCCAACCGGGGTCGGCCCTGTTTCACAGAGCGGACCAAGCAGCCGTTGTTACGTTACGTAACCACGCGCTGGGGGGTGGCGGAATTGACAGGCGCATGCCTGCTGACCTTCACTTCTGTCAGAGCTTTGGGTTTGCGCAAACCGCAAGCGCAACGCTCCAATAGGGAGGAGTATATATGCGTATCATTACATTAGCAGCGGCAGTTTGTCTGGCGTCGGGGCCACTGATGGCTCAGGAGGTCGACCTGCCCAGTCAATTGACATGGACAGCCTACGGAACCGGCTCCGCGGGCTACAACCAATCAGTCGCAATCGGCGCGGCCCTGCAAGAGGCCAACGGGGTCAACCTGCGGGTTCTGCCCGGCAAGAACGACATCGCCCGTACAGAGCCACTGCGCCAGGGCAAGGTGCAGTTTTCGGCCAATGGTGTCGGCGGGTCATTCATGGCCCAGGAAGGCGTGTTCCAGTTTGGCGCTGAGAACTGGGGCCCACAGCCGGTGCGCGTTCTGGCTGCCAACAATGGCGGTGCCGTCGGACTATCCCTCGCCGTGGCCGCAGAGGCCTGTGAAAAGGCGGGCAAGCCCGGCTGCGAAGGCTTTACCTATGCCGATCTCAAAGGCATGCGTGTGGCCTGGGTCAAAGGCGCACCTGCGCTTAACGTGAACAACGAGGCCTATCTGGCCTATGGCGGGCTGACCTGGGATGATGTTGAACGGGTTGAATTTGGCGGCTTTGGCGACAGCTGGGCCGGCATGATCGACGGCAGCGTGGACGCGGCCTTTGCTTCGACCAACTCTGGCCGTGCCTATGAGGCAGCATCAGGCCCGCGCGGCGTGTACTGGCCGCCGGTAGATGCGAACGATGCCGAGGGTCTCAAGCGGATGCAGGCGATTGCCCCCTTCTTTTCGCCGATGACAGCCACCGTGGGTGCGACCATCGACGGGACCGACGGGACGCCGACGGCAGGCTATGCCTATCCGGTTCTGATGACCTATGCCGTGCAGGACGAAGAGCTGACCTACAACATGACCAAGGCGATGGATGTGTATTTCGACAGCTACAAAGGCAATGCACCGGGCATCAACGGCTGGGCACGCGACAAGCAGAACTTCCAATGGGTGGCCCCCTATCACGAGGGCGCAATCCGCTATTACAAGGAAGTCGGTGTTTGGACCGATGCGGCACAGGCGCATAACGATAATCTGATCGCGCGTCAGGCAGCCCTGATGGCCGCATGGGAAGAGCTCAAGGCTGAAGCCCCTGACAACTGGGAAGCAGCATGGGACGCCAAACGCCGCGAAGCGCTTTCGGCGGGCGGTTTTGCCGTCGTTTTCTAAGCCTACCCAAGAATGATGAAAAAGGACGGGCCTTGCGGGGCCCGTCCGTTCCCCATTCCCCAGCCTGAATGCCCGATCCGATGATCTGATCTGATGATCTGATCTGATGACTTGGTATTTTCCGGCCCAAACTCATTGAGTATGACATGACAGAGCAAGACGCCCCCAAGGACCGTGGCAGTTCAGCCATTGAAGCCGAGCGTATCGTGGAGCGGCTGACCTTTTCCGGCCCGGCGCGCTGGATGATCATTCTGTTCACCCTGGCTGCCATCGGCGTGGCCATCAACCAATTGTTTAATCTGCGGCTGGGTGGCTATTCTTTGCTTGAGGGGATGTATTTGTATGTTCTGGCGGGGCTTTTCCTCAGCCTGACCTTCATTACCTTCCGCGCCTGGGGGCCGCCTTCGTCTCATGTGCCATGGTATGACTGGGTTTTGGCCGCAGCGACCATGGGCATCGCGGGCTTTTTCGTGGCCACAGCTGGCGCCAGTCTTGATGGCGGCTGGGAATATGCGGCACCCGACATGGCCGTCTGGGCCTCCATCGCGTTTTACCTGCTGATCCTTGAGGGTACGCGCCGCGCAGGCGGGCTGGTCCTGTTCGGCATCGTTTTGGTGTTTTCGCTCTATCCTACTTTTGCCGAACATGTCCCTGATCCGCTGAACGGTTTTACCCAGCCTTTCCGCGATGTGATCCCCTATTTCATGATTTCCTCCGAGGCGTCGTTCGGCATTCCGATGCGGGCTTTTGGCAATCTGGTGATCGGTTTCATCCTGTTTGGTGCTGTGTTGCAGTTCACCGGCGGGGGCAAATTCTTTAACAACCTCGCCATGGCGCTGGTCGGCGGCTACCGGGGGGGTGCGGCCAAAGTGTCAATCTTTGCCTCGGGCTTCATGGGCTCGATGTCAGGCTCTGTCATCTCGAACGTGCTGACCACCGGTGCCGTGTCGATCCCGGCGATGAAAAAGACGGGCTTCTCTGCGCGATATGCCGCCGCAACCGAAGCCTGCGCTTCCACCGGTGGGGTGCTGATGCCGCCAATCATGGGGGCCACTGCCTTTGTCATCGCCTCATGGCTCAGCCGCCCCTATGTCGAGATCATGATGGCGGCGGCCATTCCGTCGCTGCTGTACTTTTTCGGGCTCTTCGTTCAGGTCGATGCCTATTCCGCACGGCGCGGCCTCAAGGGGCTGGCCCGCGCGGACCGTCCCCGCGTGATGAAGACACTGCGCGAAGGCTGGCTTTATATCGCTGTCTTTGCGCTGTTGATCTTCCTTATGGTGGCTTTCCGCTGGGAAAAGACGGCACCTTTTTATGCGGTCACCTTGCTGCTGCTGGTCAACCAGTTCAACAAGAACGACCGCGTGTCGTTTGAGGGGTTTCTCAATATCATCGTCTCGGTGGGGCGCACATTGTCTGAACTGGTCGCTGTGCTGCTGGGCATCGGCATGATCGTGGGGGCGTTTCAGGCAACTGGACTGACCGGACCGCTGGCCAATGAGCTGGTGCATATGGCGGGGAATTCCATGCCGATGCTGCTGATCATGGGGGCGGTCACGTCCTTTATCTTTGGCATGGGGATGACGGTCACGGCCTGCTACATCTTTCTGGCCGTCGTTCTGGCCCCGGCGCTGGTACAGGCGGGGCTGAATGAACTGGCTGTGCATCTTTTCATTCTCTACTGGGGCATGGTCAGCTTTATCACCCCACCCGTTGCGCTGGGTGCTTTTGCTGCGGCTTCGATGGCGGGGGCCAATGCCTTCAAGACCGGTTTTGAGGCGATGAAGCTGGGCGGCGTGATCTATGTCATCCCGTTCTTTTTCGTGCTGAACCCCGCGCTGATCGGACAAGGCCCACCGATGGAAGTCTTGGTCGTGCTGGTCTGTGCCCTGATCGGTGTCTGGTTCATTTCCGCCGCCCTGCAAGGCTTCGTCAGCTTCGTAGGGCCGCTGAATTCAACCGGCATCAGTGCTATGATGCGCCTGCTGCTGTTTCTTGCGGGCCTGATGGTTGCAGCCCCCGTTGGCGGAATTGCTGGATTGAGCCATTTTGCGTTGACCCTGTTTGGCATCGCCATCGCAATGCCACCTCTTGTCGTTGCATGGCGGGCAGGGCAGGAACCCGAAACGGCAACAACCTAGGATCAATCCGCTCGACCTTTCGCGCTGTTTGGCGCTACCCTGATGGATACAGCGGGCACGGACGGCCCGCTGCATCCTATGGCACGGACCTGCCGGGCCGCCGCATTATCCTTGGCAATGATTGAGTTGAGATGCCCCCAAGCCTGAGAGACCTGCCGCAGATCCAGTCGCTGTTGGACCAGCCAAATGTGGCACAGGTCGCGGCGCGCTATTCGCATGGCGAAACCGTGGCCGCATTGCGCGACATCACGGGGCAGTTGCGTTCTGCTTTGCTGTCCGGCAGGGACTGCGAGCTGCCCGATTTCGCGGGCAACCTTTTTGCCGACACCGTCGTTGCCGCCATTGAGGCCATGCGCACATCCTCGCTCAGGCCCGTGGTCAATGCCACGGGCATCATCATTCACACCAATCTGGGCCGCGCGCGCCTTGCCCCTGCTGCCCTCAGCGCGATGCAGGCCGTGGGGGCGGCACCCACCAATCTGGAACTGAACCTCGACACGGGCAAACGCGGATCGCGCCATGACCATGTCGAGGCGCTGATCTGCGACCTGACCGGTGCCGAGGCGGCGGTGGTCGTCAATAATTGCGCGGCCGCCGTTCTGCTGAGCCTGATGGCCACTGCGGGCGGGCGCAGCGTTGTAGCCTCGCGCGGCGAGTTGATTGAGATCGGCGGCTCGTTTCGCCTGCCTGACGTAATCGCGCAAAGTGGTGCAACCCTGCGCGAGGTCGGCACGACCAACAAGACAAGGGTCAGTGATTATGCGGATGCCATTGATGCCGATACGGCGGTTTTGCTGAAAAGCCACACCAGCAACTTCAAGATTGTCGGGTTCACGGCCGCACCCGCGCGTGGTGATCTTGCGCAGCTCGCGGCAGAGCGCGAGGTGATCTTGATCGAGGACCTTGGCAGTGGGGTTTTGATTGACCTGTCGGCTTTCGGGTTGACCGATGAACCGGTGGTCGCGGATATTCTGAAGGCTGGCGTCGATCTTGTGATGTTCTCTGGCGACAAGCTGCTTGGCGGGCCGCAGGCCGGGATCATCGCGGGCCGACGCGACATCATCGCCAGTCTGAAAGCGCATCCTTTGATGCGTGCGGTGCGCATCGACAAACTGTCGCTTGCCGCTTTGGACGCCACGCTGCGGCTCTACCGCGCACCATTCGACCCTCTGAAAGAGGTCCCCGTGCTGGCCGCGTTGTCCCAACCGCTGGCGCGTGTCAAAGAGCGCGGCCATGCCTTGGCGGATGACCTGCGCCAATTGGGGATCGCGGACGTGGCCGTGCAGCAAACTGCGGCCTTTGTCGGCGGTGGTACGCTGCCCGAACAGGACATCCCCAGCTTTGCGGTTTGCGTGGCACGTCCTGGGCTTTCTGCGCATCAGTTGATGGCCGCCCTCAGGCAGGGTGATACGCCCGTGATCGGCCGGATTGAACGCGGGGAGGTTCTGCTGGACATGCGCAGCGTGAGCGACGCTGAATTGCCCGCCATCATCCGCACGTTCAAACATATTGCAAATCGATGACGACCTGCTGCACGGTTGTGATCGGCCATGTGGACCACGGGAAAACCGCGCTTGTGCGCAGGCTAACCGGGATCGACACCGATCGTCTGCCAGAGGAAAAGGCGCGGGGTTTGTCGATCAAGCCCGGCTTTGCCCATCACGGCTATGCTGGCGGGATGATGGATTTTGTGGATGCACCGGGCCACGAGGATTTCATTCAGGCGATGATCTGCGGGGCGTCGGGTGCCCGTGCGGCACTGGTGGTGATCTCGGCGGTTGAAGGGATCGGTGCGCAGACGCTCGAACATCTGACCATCGCCGGCGCGCTGGGGATCACACGCGGCGTGATTGCGGTCAGCAAGTCCGACGTTCTGCCCCCCTCTGACACGGACGCGCGGCTGTTGGAGATACGTCAAGCGCTGGGGCAAACGACGCTCGCTGATGCAAAGCTTGTCTTGTGTTCGGCTCTGACCGGGGACGGGATCGCGCAGTTGCACCTAGCCCTTGAGGCGCTGTTGGCCGATGCCCCTGACTGTGCCGCACCATCGCACAGCTTTCTGCCGGTTGACCGGGTGTTCACGATGCCCGGGCGCGGCACGATCGTCACGGGAACGCTGCTTGGCGGTGATCTGCAAACCGGTGATGCGGCGCGTATGCACCCCGGCGGGCACAGGGTCACCATCCGTGGATTGCACAGCCGTGGGATCGCGCGGGATGTGATCCACGCGGGCGAACGCGTCGCGGCAAACCTGCGCGGGCTTGGCGTGCAGGATGTTTCGCGCGGCGCTGTGTTGTGCCTCGGGCACGAAACAATTGCCTCAACCATCATGGATATTCGGCTTGAGACGCTGGCATTGGCCACAAAACCCCTCAAGCATATGGACCGTGTCCGTGTCATGTTCGGCACCACCAGCGAGGTTGCACAGCTTCGGCTGTTTGGTGCCGGGCGGCTGAACCGGGCGCAGGCCGGTTTTGCGCAGCTGCGCTTCCAACGACCCGTCACAGGCTTTGCGGGGCAGCGCGCGATCATCCGGCATCTGTCGCCCGCCCAAACCATCGCGGGCGCGGTGCTGCTTGACCCGCAAGCCGGGACAACCGGATCGGGTGACAAAAGCCGTCTGGCTGTCTTGGAGGCGGCCCACAGCGGCGATGCCGCGGCCATCGCCAGGGCCCTGTGTGCTGCGCAGGGCGGGGCGGCAAGCCTGTCTGATATTGCCCGTTTGTCGCGCATGACGGTTGCGGGCGCGGGCCAAACGCTTGGCGCGGAATTTTGCGAGATTGGCGGGGGGCGCGTTGCCCCGGTGGAGGATATCGAAACCTGCAAGGCGGCTGTGCTTGCGGCAGTTGCGGGTTATCACGCCAGATATCCGATCCGTATCGCGGCAGGGCATCACCTTGTTGAAAGGGCAGGGACGGCTGCCGCCTTGGTGCCGCATGTCCTGACCTTATTGATCGCCAGCGGGGAGCTGCGCGAACATCAGATGGGCCTCGCCGCTCGCGACCATGACCCATTGGCAAACCTCAGCGAGGATCAGCGCCATCGACTGATGCAGATCGAAAGTCGCTACCGCAAGGCAGGGCTTGCGCCACTGGACCCGGAACCCATCGGCCCAGACCCGCTGGACCAAGATCTGACAGCGCTGTTGCTGGACAGCGACACCTTGGTGGTGCTGCAAAATGTCTCTTTGAAACAAACCATTACCCTTCACGCCGAAACGCTTGTCGCTGCCGCCATGACCCTTGGGCGCGCCTTTCCCGCCCCGGCCTATTTCACGACCGGAGAGGCCCGCGTGGCCCTGTCCACCAGCCGCAAGGTCATCGTGCCGATACTTGAATATTTCGACGCCCGCGGCCTCACGCAACGTTCAGGTGACATGCGCCAGATGAAAGAGGCGAATTCGATTTCACCGCCTGCGGCGACTTGCTAGGCTACCCATACGGAGGTGACTGGAGTCTGGTGGCTTCCCTGGTCTTCAAAACCATGGACGCGTCCTCAGGGCGTGTGGTGGGTTCGATTCCCATCCACCTCCGCCATCTATGCCAAGGTGGACTTTGCTCAGTTCCGGCAGCAGAATGATCTTTCATCCGGGAGGACAGAAATGAGCAACCAACAACCAGCATTTTCTCTTAACGATCTGGCCGGAGATGCGCATCATTTCCCCCGGCAAGGGCCAAGCCTGATTTGCTTTGTCAAAGAAGACTGCGAGACCTGCAACACCGCAGCCCCCGTGCTGGATGCCCTGCACAAGGCATATGGTGCACAGGTTGATGTGCTGTTGATCGCCCAATCCGGCCAGAACAACGCCACCTTTGCCGCGCGCCATGAATTGTCGATGCCCGTGCTGGACGACAGCAGTTGCAAGACCGCTTTTGACTGGGACATCGAAAGCGTGCCATCGGTCTTTTGGCTGGATGCCGACGGGCACAGCCTGACGCGTTTTGAAGGCTTCGTCCGCACCGATTGGGAAGCATTGTCAGCCGAGATCAGCGCCCATTCGGGCCTGCCGGCCGCGCAGATCGACTGGGCCAGCCTGCCTGCATGGCGTCCCGGTTGCGGCTCCAGGCATCTGGACCCCGCGGTCTATGACAAGCTGCGCGCCGAAGCCGACGACAGCCCGATCCGCGCCCGCCGCATCGAGGTGGCCAGCAGCGATGACGTGGCCGAATTCATGTTTGATCAGGGTTTCTCTGACGGGCTGCCGCTGGTGCCGCCAACGCCCGAACGCGTCATGCGGATGCTGGCAGGCACGCACCGTGACCCACAAGACGTGGTGGCCACAGTGCCCCCGAACATGGGCGTGGCGACGGTTGAAAAGATCGCCATCAACGCGGTGATGGCCGGATGCAAACCTGAATATCTGCCGGTGGTCATCGCGGCCGTAGAGGCCGTCTGCACGGATGAGTTCAACATCCATGGTGTGACGGCCACGACCATGGGGGCCGCCCCGGTGATGGTGGTCAATGGACCGATCCGGCATGAAATCGGCATGAACATGAAACTGGGTGCCTTGGGGGCGGGCAACCGCGCCAATGCCACGATCGGCCGCGCCCTGCGGCTGGTGGTGCGCAATGTGGGCGGTGCCTCAACCGGTGGGGTGGAACGGTCAACACTCGGCAATCCGATGAAATTCACCATGTGTTTTGCCGAATATGAGGAACGCTCGCCCTGGCCCGCGCTGCATGTTGAGCGCGGATTTGCGCCCGAGGATTCAGTGGTGACAGTCTTTGCCATGACCGGCGGGCCGGTCCATATCGTTGATCAGACCTCGCGCGCGCCAGATGATGTCGCGGGATCATTGGGACTTGGGCTTGAGGGGGTATTTTCGCCCAAGATGAGGAACCTGCCGGTCGATGCATTGCTGGTGGTCTGCCCCGAACATATCGACACATTGATGCGCGAAGGCGATTATTCCAAGGACCGGCTGCGCAACCGTATCCAACAGGTCACGGCAGGCCCCGCATCACAATCGCGCGCGGATGAAACCCTCAGACCTGACAGTGCGGCATCCGACACTCCGGCGGCCTCCGTCTCAAAGTTTGCCAGCACCGACTATATTCATATCGTCGTGGCAGGGTCGGATGCCGGGAAATTCTCATCCGCGTTCCATGGCTGGGCCACAGGGGCTGTCGGGTCAGTATCTGTTTCCAAAAAGATTGACCTGGGCTAGGCTGAAGCGGAGAGGAGGAACGTTATGACAATAATTCTCGACCCTACGGATGAACGCATGCCTGTCGAACGGCAGATCACCACGCGCAGCGGCAGTCTGTCGGGTGTGATTGGCCTGCTGGACATCAGCAAGCCACGCGGCAATGTCATGCTGGATGAGCTGGAGCGCCTGCTATGCCAGAAGGCCCCCGGCGTCACGGTCAAGCGCTATAAGAAGCCGACATTCGCCAAACCTTGCCCTGATGCATTGCGCCGCGAAATTCGCGACGAATGCGATTTTCTGGTCGAAGCGCTGGCTGACTGAGGATCTTGTACGACGTGCAGTATGCACGACAATTTCTGGTTTGAAACCCAGGGGATCCCCGCAGTCGCAGTCGCGTCAAGCGAGTTTGGCCAAGCCGCCGAAGCGCAAAGAAAGGCGCTGGGTATGGAGGGCGCGCGTTATGTCCTGGTCCCGCATCCCATACAGGATGCGACCGACCATGAGATGCGCGAAAAAGCCGCCCAGGCCTTGGAACAGATTTTCAGGGCCCTGACGGAAAATTAAACGCAGCACGCGCAGCGACCCCTTTCAGGCCGCTGCGCGTTTCGCGTTTCAAACCTAGGCTACAGTTTCATCCCGCCCAGTTCGGCCACGCCCACAAAGCTGCGGTTCCACGTCGGGCTGATCAACACTTCGTTTATGCAGACATGCGGTGGTGCTTCGGCAATATAGCGGACCATTGCGCCCAGATCCTCGGCCTTGAGCATCTTGCCCAGGTCCTCGGGCGATGGCGGTTTGGGGCGGGATTGCATGATGGGGGTCGCCACCTCGCCGGGCATCAGGGCGGTGCAGCGGATACCATTGACGCCCTCGTCCTGGTTGATCGAATGGCTTAGCGCGACCACCGCATGTTTTGATGCGCTATAGGCAGGCCCCGTAAGCCGTGATGGATGCCGGCCCGCCCAAGAGGAGGTCAGGATCAATGTACCGCTGCCCTTGCGACGCATCGACGGCAGTACCGCCAGAATGCCGTTCATCACCCCGTTGAGGTTGACATCGACGACCCGGGCGAAATCCGCAGCCGTGATGGCCCCCACGGACCGGTTTGGCACGTTGATGCCCGCATTCGCCATGAAAATGTCGATGCCGCCCAACCGCGCGATGATATCATCCGCGATCGCCTGTGTGGCCTGAGCATCCACAACATCCAACTGCGCGGCCTCTGCCTTGCCGCCCGCTGCGGTGATCACATCCACGACCCGTTCAATTTCCGCAAGCCGCCTGCCTGAGAGAACCACATGCGCGCCGCTCTGCGCCAGGGCAATGGCAGAGGCCTCTCCGATACCGCCCCCTGCACCGGTGACCCAGGCTACCTTTCCACTTAACGTTCCCATATCGTCCTCCCAGACTGCATTATGCGCTCCTGCCAGAAGTTCACAGAAGCCACCGCTTGTCCATGAAATGCGCAGCGGATTTTTTAGGCGACGTCGCGGCGCGTTCATGTGACACTTGGCCAAAGCCACAATGGGGGGAGACCGGATATGAAGCTCACGAAGATATGCGACGGATTGGATTTTCCCGAAGGGCCAATCGCCATGGCAGATGGCTCTGTCATCCTCGTTGAGATCAGGCGCAAGACCTTGTCGCGGGTGCAGCCCGATGGACAGATAGACGTGATTGCAGAGCTGGGAGGCGGTCCCAACGGGGCGGCGGTAGGGCCTGATGGCATGATCTATGTCTGCAACAACGGCGGTTTCGTCTGGACCCAGGCCGACGGCATCACGCGGCCCATCGGCACGCCCGAGGATTACATCAGCGGTTCAATTCAGCGGGTTGATCCCGACACCGGTGCCTTTGAAACGATCTATGACAGCTGTGACGGTCAGCCCCTGCGCGGCCCCAATGACATTGTCTTTGATGCGCAGGGGGGCTTTTATTTCACCGATCTGGGCAAATCGACCGCCGAATTCGTGCATCACGGTGCCTTTTATTATGCCAAGGCAGACGGCAGCCAGATCAGGCGCGTGCACGGCCCCATGATCACGCCCAACGGCATCGGCCTGTCCCCTGACGACAAGACCGTACATGTCGCTGAAACACGCACCGGACGCGTCTGGAGCTATGATCTGGTCGCTCCGGGCGAGATCGGGCCGCTGCCCTTCAACATGCCTGGAAGGCTGCTGGCGACGCTGCCGGATTATCAGCTGCTCGACAGTCTCGCGGTTCAGGCGGATGGCCAGATATGCGTGGCAACCTTGATGCGCGGCGGGATCAGCGTGGTGCCGGTGGATGGCGGGCCGGTGAATTTCATCGAGGTGCCGGGCGACCCCTATATCACCAACATCTGTTTTGGCGGGGCGGATATGATGGACGCCTTCATCACCGCTTCGGGAACGGGATGTCTGTATCATGCCCGCTGGCCAAACGCGGGCCACAGGTTGCACTTCAACCTCTAGCTTGATCCAGGTCAATTTGTCCTCTGGCAAACCGTGCCACGCTGATCGGCAATAACGAGGAGGGCTGTTATGGAAGACCTGGTCAAACTTGGGCAGGCCTTTGCCCAAGCGATGCGGGATCGACGCGGTATCGCGCATGTTGATGAAATCTATGCCGAAACCGCAGAGTCGGTAGAGGCCGTGGTGCCGCCTGGGCGCGACGTGCGCATCGCCAAGGGCCGCGACGCGATCAAGGCGAAACGCGAGGATTGGGCGGCGCACCATCATATTCACACACTCAACGCGGATGGTCCCTATGTCCATCCGCCCAACCGGTTTGCACTGCGCTTTGAGGCCGAGGTGACGCACAGACAGACGGGGCAAAAGATGACCCTGCGCGAGATTGCAGTCTATTCGGTCGAAGAGGGCAAGATCGTGCGGGAAGAGTTCTTCATGCTGCCCAAATAGGCCCCTGCGCGCCCCCATCGGGTTCCATCGTGTCAAAAGCACCCGACAGAACGCAAAACCAAACACCAAGAGCGTTTTAGCAACACCTGCCGCCATGGCGCTGTCTGAAAACAAGTATTTCAATGCATAATGTGATGCAGCTGGTGTTCCAAGAACCGTTTGAGACAAGTGGAACTGGCTGAACCAATGAAACCGCTCTTTTTGATTATCGCCTATCTAGTCGCTGTGGCATCGCCCTTGGTGCTGTCCTGGTGCGTTGGTGGGCCGCCACGGGCCATCCACCAGGAACTTGCCTCTGGCTTTGGCATCTTGGCCTTTGCCATGATCCTGATGGAGTTTGTGCTGTCCGGCAGGTTCAAAAGCATTTCAAACGGTGTGGGCATGGATGTGACCATGCGGTTTCATCAGGTGATGGCGCGCACGGCATTGTTTTTTGCGCTGCTGCATCCCTTTCTCTACCAAGGGACGCCTTCGGGGGGCGCGCGCCCCTGGGATCCTACGCGCCAATTGACCCTCACGACTGATTTTGCCGATCTCTGGAGCGGGGTCGCAGGTTTCGTTCTGCTGCCCAGCCTTGTCCTGCTGGCGATCGGGCGCAGGCAATTGGGCCAAAAATACGAAACATGGCGTTTGATGCATGGGGTGGGCGCGCTCTTGATTGCCTTACTGCTGTTGCATCACACTGTCTATGCGGGGCGCTATGGGGCGCAGCCCTACATGGCCGGTCTATGGGTGGCGATGACAGGCATCGCGGTGGGATCGCTGCTTTTTGTCTATCTGATCGTTCCGCTGCGCGACAGGGGACGCCGCTGGCGCGTTGCTTGCGTTAACCGCCTTACGCCTCGGCAATGGGAGGTCACCGTGGCACCTGCAGGTCATTCGGGGCTTGATTTCAAGGCGGGGCAATTTGTCTGGCTGAATTTGGGCCACAGTCGCTTTTCACTGCAAGAACATCCTTTTTCGATCAGTTCAGCACCCGCAGGCGGGCCTGAAATATCATTTATGATCAAAGAGCTTGGTGATTTTACACAAACAATCGGCCAGATAGAAACAGGAACGGCAGCCTACCTTGATGGCCCCTATGGCAGCCTGTCTGTCGAAGGGCGCGATGCGCCGGGCGTGGCGCTGATTGCGGGCGGTGTGGGGCTGGCACCGCTGCTGGGGATACTCAGGCAGATGCGCCTGACGGGGGACACGCGCAAGGTCAGGCTTGTCTATGGCAACCGGACGGTTGACCAGATCGCCTATGCGACGGAACTGGGGTCAGAGGGCGTGGTATACGCATTGTCTGAGCCACCGGAAAACTGGGGCGGAGAGGTGGGTTTCATTGATGCCGCGCTGATTGACCGCGTCTTTTCATCCGATGAAATAAGGGAATGGATCTTTGTGATCTGCGGGCCCGCGATCATGATGGACATCGTCGAAGAGCATCTCATCAGTCGCGGCACGCCCGCGCATCGGATATTGTCGGAGCGTTTTGATTATGACTAGCAGATTCAGACAGTTAAGTTTGCGCAAACGGACCCATTTCACGATGCGGATGGTCAACATTATCCTTGTTATTGTGCTTGTGGCCTTTGTCCTGCGCTGACCTTCGTGAGGCTGGTCCGACCCAACGCAGTGCCCAACACAGTGGATCAACACAGGTGCAGCAAGCGCGCCCTATTCGCGTTCCTGGATGGACTGAATATAATTGGTCAGCTCAAGGATACGGGACCTGACGCGCAGTCGGTTCAATTCGTCCGGACCATATTCGCTCATGGACCGCTCCATGTAACGATCCCCCCAGACAGGCATCTGTCGGTCGCCATGGGCTGCAATGTCGTCGCGCCCGTCGATCACCTGAAAGACCCGGTCAAACGGAAATTCCCCGTCATTCACGGCGGCGAGCTGGGTCAGATCACCGGGGTCAACCCCGCGAAAGACCCGCGTGAGGAAACCGGCACCTTTCCCGTCGCGCCCATGACAGGACGCGCAGGAATTCAAGAATTCGGCCTGATCCGGTTTGAAACCCTGCCGTGCATCCTGTGCCGTGGCTGTTGAGGCCTGCACTAAAAAGGGCACCACAGCGGCTGCGATAATGTATTTGAATCTCCACGCCATGATTGCGACCTCCAAAGCTGATTTGCTTTGAAAGTGTCCCACAGATGTTTCAGGGGCTGTTTGATAAATATCAGTTTAGCCGCCAGTCGCGCGTCAGGGCAACAATATCCGCCTGCGGGGCATGACCCGTCCGCTGTCACAGGCGACACCTGTTGGCGGCAATGCTGCGGGGCAGAGCTATCGCAGGCAAGAAGCCGAATTACTTGTACCGATCAAAGTTCTGCAAGAATGCCAACCTGCGCGAACTGGTGACCTTGAACGCGCTGCCGTCCTTCAGGATTACTTCTAGATAGCCTTTGTCATCTTCCTTGGTCTGGCTGATCTCAGCAAAAGAGACCCAGACAGATCTGCTGATTTGGATGCCAAGCTGGTGATCCAGATCCTGCACCACTTCCTTGAGCTTGCCTCGGCTAAGCATGCTTTTGTTCTGCAACTGAAGCTTAAGGTAATGCCCTTCTGACTTGATATAATGTATTTTGCGCACCTCAATACGTTCGTTTGCCAATTCAATGACAGCATGAGGGGATGCGTCGGGCGCGCCACTGGGGGCCGGCCGTGGCGTGTCGGTATGCGCGGGTGGCTTGCTGATCTCGTCCAAAGCGGTCGTTTGCAAGGAAACAGACGCGCTTGGCCAAAAGGCGGGTGCGCTGGCCTGCGCTGGGACCACTGGTTCAGCAGTGGCGGCCTTTTCTTTTGATACCATCGCGTAATAGGCCGGGGCCACATAGCGGCCATGCAATATATCAAAGCAAATCAGCGCCACCAGGTTTTGTACAATCATCGGCACGTTGTCAGGAAAGGTGATCCAATACTCAGCGCCCAGAAACTCACCTACATAGCGTCCGATCAGGATATTGATCGGTGCCACCGGCAATACGATGAATGGCGTAAAGAGATGCGAAACATAGCCTCGTTTCACAAGGGCAAAGTTGATCGAGGTGCTGAAAACCAGCCATCCGATGGTTGACGCGAACATCGCGATCCACAGAAACATCTGGCTTGCGGGTTCCAGTTCGGCCACGTCGTCACGGTGCAAAAGGGTCGCGTAAAGCACCAGACTGATGAACAAGAACCGGATGAAACTGCTGTCGAGAAGGTATTCCGATGCTGATTCGGCCCCCGTCTCAAAGGTTCCGCCGTCGCAGAACCGGACAGGTATCCGGGAAACAGTGAGATTTTTCTGCAATTTTTCCTCCAAGACGGGCCTGTCGCCAAAGCTTTTGCGAAACTTTGTTACGCTATGGCCCGAGAAAATTCGTTCATCAGTTCAGCAATGTAATACAATCATTGACAGCATTAGTCTTTGTTTCCTGATTTCGTCCAGACATGAATGGCGCGAAATAAGATTCATGACGACGCGCGAAAAATATATGGCGCAGAAATAGATTTATGCCAAGTGGAAACGGAATTATCCCGTTAAAGTAGCAAAATCCATTGATAGCCGGATTTATCCCGGATTTTTCTGCTGGCAGCGTGCGTTCATGACAAATCTGGCTGCATCAATCCAAATTTGTGAATAAGGCGGCTCTCGCTTGCATCTGGTGGTTTAAACAAATCATTAATCACTTTGATCGCGCGTTTTGTTCTGCGCAGTCGTCGGTGAGTTATGAGTAGTTAAACTGGTTCTCCGCTTTTTCGGGGTCCCGCGTTTTAAGGAGAGTACAATGTTGAGTTTCCATCCCTGCGAGGTTTGCACAGGCTGTCTGACGTCAGCGCCTGTGGGACAGATTTGAGGTTTTCGTAACGGAGGATTTCTGGTTCATCGCAGCCACCAAGGAGCGAAGATGAACAAGAAAACCGGAACATCGAAAGACGCGGCTGACAAAC
>Ga0213868_10001120_pt1 | contig 25902 bp, 27 predicted proteins | sample PICome_9_FD_160087 | JGI IMG/M metagenome (GOLD analysis project Ga0213868, IMG submission 160087) | Coastal seawater microbial communities near Pivers Island, North Carolina, United States - PICO127 | ecosystem: Environmental > Aquatic > Marine > Coastal | place: USA: North Carolina... | reverse complement strand
CTACTCAGACATGGCTCATTCAACATGGGCCGACGCTAGCCGAACCACCTGCTGGCCTGGCCACCTAGGCCGAACCGATCGAGCAGCCCGTAGATTCGGCGATCCGTTGTCGCCGGAGGACAGGCGCTTTCAGGATTCGGCCGCGGCCTTGATAGCGGAGATCGTGTCCTTCAGCATCGTCTCGGTGAACGCGGCGCGTCCCTCGAACTGTTCTTGGCTCATGCCTTGCACGCCTGGTGTCTTGTTCACAAGCCACCAACGTTCGGTGAGTCGGGTTCCACCCTCGACCGGTTCCATCTCATAACTCCACCATGTGCAATTGTCCTCGACGCCCCCAACGACGAAGGTGAAGTCGCGGCCGCGTTCTGCGGCGGCGACCTGGCACGCACGTGTCCATTCGTTGTCGCCCGACTTGTTGTGTCCTTCGAACCAGTCACCCTTGTTACCTGCGCCGCCATCGATCCATTCAGCGCCGGTGCTCTCGGGGCTCCACTCCCCCATCCGGGTCACATCGGAGACCAGGTCATAGACCGTCTCCGGCGATGCGGCAATCTCAATGGAGGCTTCATGAGCGGCGAGTGTGACGGATGGGGTTTGCATGCAGTGATCATAGGAAACCCGGCGGCGCGGCCGTATTCCTGATCGGACGCGTGACTCTCGCCCCCGTGGACCCTCTCAGCAACCGTCGGTGGAGCGCAGTACGATCAGCCTATGGTCTCCCCCCGCAAACGCAAGAACAGTCGCAGCGAGAATCGTGCCAACCAGCGATACACGCCGCCCGGCGTCGAAGGCAATGGCAGCTCGTCATCTGGTTCAATTCCTCGCCCACCCTCGAACTGCCAACCATGGCATTTCTATTGGTGTGATGGCCACGACGACTGGCATCACCACGACGAGTTCGTTGTGACCGCAATCGAACGCACCATGGGTAGTGCTCAAGACACCATCGGCGAATGAGCGTGATCGACGCCGTCAGCGCAACCGCTGCCGGCCTCGTTGTAGCCATCAATGGTTCCGAGACAGAGCTGAGTTGGCGCTGGGTTCGCGATCATGGCGAAGACCAGGAGAGCTTCGACCCAACGACGAAACAGCGTCGTGTCTACGCCATAAACCCTGAGTCGCCCCAACCAGCGATGCGAGCCGAACTCTCGGTCATCGACGGCACTCCCATCGTGTGCATCATCTGGCCTGAGTCGCCAGAACAAACCTGGATTAGTCAGTCAACGATCACCGACCTCCTCGATCCGAGGCCGCCCTCGGCCAGAACTTGCTGGCATCGGCCCCAGGAGACTGCCGTGACGAAGGGCAACGTCTCCGATGTCCTCACCAACGACGCAGCGCTCAGTGCATGGGTCGGCGACATTGCTGATTTCGGTTTCGGTGTGCTTGGCGGTTTTCAAGGCGGTCACAACGAAGTCACTGCGCTAGCCCGCCGCATTGGATACCCGCAGTCCACGATCTTCGGCACGACGTGGGATCTTGCCTCCGACATCGATGCCCACGATGACACCGCATATACCCAGACGTTCTTGGCGCCACACACCGATGGCACCTATGCCCACGAGGCACCAGGCCTGCAGATGTTCTGCTGCACCGAACGAAGCGGCACCGGTGGTGAGAGTGTGATCGTCGACGGATTCGCGATCGCTGAAACGTTGCGCACCGAGCACGCGGAAGACTTCGAGGTGCTGACGTCGGTGAGCGTCCCTGGTCACTACATCGAACCGGGTGTCGAGCTACGAACGTCTCGACCAGCGATTCGACTGGACGACCACGGCAACATTGTGCAGATCTCAATGAACAACTACGACCGGTCCCCCATGCACCTGCCAAGCGGCGACATGGACGCGTTCTATCGGGCCTATGGCCAACTCCACGAGTTCGCAAACGACCGCAGCCGTTGGATGTCGATTCGACTCGAACCGGGCGACGTGCTCATCAATGACAACTGGCGAGTTCTCCATGGGCGAGAGGCGTACACCGGCGGCCGTCGTTTTGTGGGTTGTTATCTGAACCACAGCGACCTCGAAAGCCGCATGCGCACACTGGGCGTATAACGACCCGACCTACGAGAACATCCCCATCACACCAGCAGCGTCCTGTCGAGGTTGAGTCGGAGCATCCTGCGAATTCGCAGCGCCGCTGAACAGGTCGATTCCCAACGCCGCTCGAGTTTCAGCGGTCGACGTCAGCATCGACGGGTCAAGTTGGATGCCGGTGCCATCGGCAACTCGGACAAGACCATTAAAGATGGCAACCGTGGCCGCAGCTTCGACAAGACCTTCGTGTCCAACTACCGCTGCGAGTGCTGCTCGGGCCTGAGGCAATACATCGCTGCGGCGATTGGCAGCGGTTGCGAACGCGAGTAGTTCGTTGCCGTGAGGCACGCCCGCGTCGCCTGTTTTGGTCGGGTCGGTTGCGACCTCGAGATCCACCGTCAATCCAGCCTTCGAGCCGCTCGCACCGAGCAGCATGGTGTGGGCCGTCGTTCAATAGAAACACTCAAGTTCTGCGGTAGTCCGGGCTGCAACCAGTTCGACCTGAGGCCGTGAAAGTGCCCGGTCCCAGGACAGATCGAGAAACTCTGCTCCTCGAGAATAGAGCGCTTGCACGAGACCGACCCAGGCTCGATTGGTCACCGGCACGAGTGACAGCGATCGACTCACGTTGGCCATGCCAGTTCCGGTTGTTTGAGAGACCCATGCCCCGACATCGCCGACGTCGTCGGGTCGTTCCTTCGCTGGAGATCCTGCAGTGTCATCGCCCAGTTGGCTGTCGTCGCCGGTCATGGTCCATGCAAACATGTCGAGTACTGCGGTGCAGGCTGCGATGCCGACTAGTTCGGTGTAGGTCTCTTCGCCGAGCACGGTCATTTTCTCGTCGGCCCAAACCTGTGTCAGCCGACCCGGGTCGCTTGCTACGCGATGGATGACTTCGACAGCTTCGGCCTGCAACTCGGCCGTCGCTTCGTGCCCGCCCGGAACCGCATTCGGCGAAAGTGCGTCGCGGCGTTGTTGATCGAGTTCGTTAGTCCGAGCATCGCGAGCCTCGAGTGCTGCGGCACGACGTTGTGACCCGGTCAGCCAGTCACCCGGCCCAACCAGACTTTCCGCCGCATCGTCAAGCGCCGCTGTGATCAGTTCTTCTGCGTTACCCATACGCCATCTTCGCGCATCAACCCGACACAAATGAGGTGAACGCAAATTAGGTGCCTGATGTACGAAATAGGTACATCAGGCTCCTAATTTGCATAACGGGGCATGGCAACGGGGTTATCCGCAGATGTCGGCTGCGAACTGGACCAGGTTGGGCGGGCCAGAAATGAGCAGCGTGTTGACCACCGATTCGTCCCACATCGCGATCTCGTCCTTGATCTTGTCCGGTGGGCCAATCAGCGAGATCGCTTCACACATCTCGGTCGGCACAGCTGCAATCGCGTCTGCCTTGTTGCCGCTGAGATACAACTGCTGGATCTTGTCGCACTCGGCTTCGTAACCCATACGGGCGAACACATCGAAGTGGAAGTTCTTGCCCTTGGCACCCATTCCACCGACATACAGAGCGAGCATGGGTCGGATCTTGTCGGCACATGCCTCGACGTCGGGGCCGGGAATCATGCTGACGGTAGCGGCAACTTCGAAATCGTCCCAGTTGTTGCGGCCGCCGGCGTCCATGCCTGACTGCAGCGCGTCCTTATAGAAGTCGTTGTCTTTCGGAGCGAAGAACAGCGGCAGCCAGCCATCGCAGATCTCCGCTGACAGGGCCACGTTCTTCGGGCCTTCGGCCGCGAGGTAGATCGGGAGATCCTTGCGCAATGGATGCACCGTTGACTTGAGCGGTTTACCCAGGCCCGTGCCATGCGGGAACGGCAACTGGTAGTGCTTGCCCTCAAAGGCAACCGTGTCCTCGCGGTCGAAGATCTGACGCATGATGTTCACGAACTCGCGGGTCCGCTCAAGCGGCCGGGAGTATGACTGGCCATACCAGCCCTCGACGACCTGAGGACCCGACGCTCCAATGCCGGCAATGAAACGTCCGCCGCTGAGGTGATCCATCGTCAGGCAGGCCATGGCGGTTGCCGCTGGTGTTCGTGCCGACATCTGCATAATCGCTGTGCCAAGTTTGACGTTCGTGGTGCTCGCCCCCCACCAAGCGAGCGGCGTGAGTGCATCGCTGCCATAGGCCTCGGCGGTCCAAATGTGTTCGAAGCCAAGGCGATCTGCCAGCGCGATTGCCTCGACCGCACCTTTGGGCGGGCCGGAGCTCCAGTAGCCGGTATTCAAACCAAGACGCATGTTCATCCTTCTGTCAGCGAGACCCCAACAGTAGTGATTCACGATCCAACGGACGCCATCGAACCCCAGGCCTTACAATCAACAAATGCGTTGGCTCAAGAACCATCCGTTGACTGTCGGGGGCGCGGCCGTTGGCGGTGCCGTCATCCTGTATCTGGCCTTCGCCGTGTTTGGCGTGCACACACTCTTCATCGACGACGAAGTCAACGAGTCTGGCCCGGTATTCGCAAGCGGCGCTGCCCCATCGGGACTGGCATCGGATGCGGTCTCTGAACAGATGGCCGACGAGATGACCGAAGAGATGGCGAATGAGCCGGTGGCCATCAAGGTCGACGAGGACATGCCCGAGATGGAGATTGAGCCGGCAACCGTTGGCTCCGACGAAGAAGCCGAAGCGATAATCAAGACCCTTTTTACCGGTGACTTCGTGGATCGTTCGCATCCCACCTCGGGAATTGCCGATGTCCTGAACGACGGCAGTGCTCAGCGTTTCCTTCGTTTCGAGGACTTCGAGACCGACAACGGTCCTGACCTGAACGTGTACCTGTCAACTGCTCCATCGAACGCAGACACGGCCGCCTTCGATGACGACTTCATCGACCTCGGCGATCTGAAGGGCAATATAGGAAGCCAGAACTACGAGATTCCGGTCGGCATCGATCTCGACCGGTACTCGACGGTGGTGATCTGGTGTGTCCGATTCGGTGTCGCCTTTGGCGCCGCCGAGCTCAGCGCCAGCTAGCCATCCAGTGGACCCTCCCGCAGAAGCATGTAAGGGAAACACGCGACAATCGCAGGTGACCCTCCACAGTTGTGCAGTTGTTCCAGCGAAGCCGAGGTCAGTCTGTCGGACTCGTAGCGGCTTGCCATAGCGCTAGATAACTCGGCCAGACGATGTGGTCCTGCACGTACCCGTCTTCGATCAGGATCTGTTGCAGTCGGGGCAGGTTTCGGAACGGGACGCCGCTGTCAACGTGATGCGGCAGGTGATACCCCACGTTCAGCGGGGCGATGAGTAGCCGTGCAAGCAGGCTCGGAGCGACGATATGTGTGGTCTCTCGACGATCATCAGATCGGGTCAGCCCGCCGTGTTCAGCAACCGAACGCAGCCGGTTGATCACCTGATACCAGGTCATGTACGGCACGACCCACAGCCACAGGTACAGCCAAGGAGCGCCGGCCCCTGCGAAGGCGACAAACATGGCCGCTTGCATAACCAGCAGCCGGAGGCCCATCGTGCGTCGGCCCGAGACGACCAGATCTTGCAGCCGTGGTTTGATGATCCGCCATGCGGACACGCCGCTGGCATCTCGACGAAGCTTGCGGGCAAACGATGACCGGACGATCGGGTAGAACGAGTACAGCAGGAAGTCTGGTTCGTTCGGGCCGAACTCGTCTCGATGGTGAGCGGTATGGATCCGCCGATACGTGTGGCTGCCGGTACCCAGCGGTAGCCATCCCATCACATTGATGCCAATGACGTCGTTGAGTCGGCGGTTCGAGAACAGGAGTCGGTGCGCTGCCTCATGATGGATGATGTACATACGCAGCTGCAGCGTGGCCATAACTGGCACAGCCAAGCCGACCGCCCACCAGGCGTTGAGCCCAATAACAGCGGCGACAACGGCTACCGGCATAACCAGTGCCATGAAGCAGGTCGCCGCGTTTCTCACGTTGGCAATCGTGCGCAACTCAGCCCGTAGCTCTGGTTTCGGCCGCCCGTCGGCACGCAGACGATCTGATCCAGCGAAGGGCTCAACGGGTTGGACCATGGCCCCCGTCATCGTCTCCAGCAGCTGAACGTGTTCAGCTGACGAGGTTGCCGTCATACGCCCATCCTAGCCAGATGCCGAAGCGGTGTTCAAAGCGCTAGTGCTGGCAGTTCTTTGCGGAGCACGTCGTCGTCGGCCTGGAATCCCGCCATTGCTTCGAGCAGAGACTCTGGAATACGCACAGGGCGACCAGCCAGGTTCACCGTGGCAAAATTGATGCGCTGGCAGGCAATCAATTCATCACCACGCCAGGTGTGCTGTGCCCACTGGGCGCGGACCCGTTTTGCCTCGACCATGACGGTGTCGACAGTAAGTTTGTCGTTCAACAGAGCCGACGCAACGAAACGAGTAGCCACCGCGGTTACCACCAGTTGGATGCCGTCTTCTTGGAGCACATCGAGCCCTTGCCCGATCTCGCCAAGCCAGGCCACCCGCGCGGCTTCGAAATACTGCAGGTAGGTCGAGTGGTTTACATGGCCATACGGATCCAGTTCATAGAACCGAACCTGTATCGGAAATGTCGCTACTGCCATGACTAGTCCTCGTCGACGAAGCTTCGATAGACGCTCAGGAGCGCCAGCTTCTGGTCGTCGGACAATGCGGGATCTTGCTTGATGACCTGTTCCGTCGTTGGCTTCTTCGCCTCGCCAGTCTTGTTGGTATCAAAACCGGGAACCAGGCCAGCAGCTTTAGCCAGCAGCGTCTCGGCGGGGACCCCTAGCGCCTTTGCGATATTGGTGACCGCAGTAACGGAAGGCTGGTGCAGGCCTCGTTCGAGCTTGCTCAGATACGGATTCGACAGGCTCGTCATGTCGGCGAGTTGACGCAGGCTCAACTCAGCAAGCTTGCGCTGGCTCCGCACGTAATCACCAAAGGCGGCAACCGGATCTTTCCGGTCACCGCCTTCGGTTGACGTCTCTGTGTCTTCAGGGGGGATAGTCACAGGACAATCATTGCGGGTGGATAGCCGACGTGCCACCACCCACAGGATTTACTCACAACCACAGCGTCAACCAGAGGCAGACACAAGATCATGAGATGTAGAGCTGGGCTCAGGCTGCTTTCTTAGCGGTGCGCTTGGCAGGAGCCTTCTTGGCTGCAGCCTTGGGAGCGGCCGTCTTGGCAGGAGCAGGCTGGAAGATCTCGATCATTTCGCCAGCGAAGTCACGCTGTGCGGCGAGAAGTTTGCCAGCGAAATCGAATGCGCCATGGATCATTGGTGTGGCGGAAGGGATAACGCTGACGCGCTCTTCGATGCGGTCGGCGACCTGTGAAGGTACAACCCGGTCGGCGAGTGCGAGGGTGTTCTTGATGCCGTCTAGGACGAATGCCTGGCTGACCTTCACGCCGGTCAGAACTCGTTCTTCGGTGCTGGTTGCGATTTCGCTGACGTTGAGCATGTGCTTGTTCCTTTGAACATTTTTTGAGGGGGGGGAAGCTGTTGCTAACTATACGCAGCGCTTCATAGATGAAGCAAGCGCTTCTTCTGTGACGTCAGTCACTGTCTTCTTTTGCTCTCCTCCGTCGAGCCCGTTCAAGCACGGAGCCCCACCACACCCCAAACCAGACAGCACACACCCAACCCACCGTCAAGCCTGCTCAAGCACGACTGCACCTGCAGCCATAGGGTGTTAGCGGCCGATGTTGGGGTCGGTCTGGGTGACCCGGCTACGCACGGTGAAGACCGAATCGCCGCTCAGCACTCCCCCACGGCCGAACAGCCGGCCGAACTCCCAGTTCGACAAGCCGAGCTCGGGTCGATCGAGTGCGTACTGACCGTCCACCCACCGGGTGAAGCCGTTACCGACAAACGGCGCATCGATCCGTTCAAAGAAGCGACGGTGCTGGTCTGCGTCCTGGCTAACCAGGCTCGCAGCGAATCGCGGCGACAACGTGTTGAAGAGGTCGACGGCATGATCGACGGAGTCCACGATGGCGAGTGACACCTCTGGAGAGGCTTCCCATTCCCATTCGTCGCCTAGGTCCTCCCACAACAAGGTCGATGTCTGAGGCTCCACGACGTCGCCTTCGGCTCGCCCAATGGGAACTTCGGCATACCACGCGTCGGGGATCTGATCCGCGTGGTCTGCGACCACGTGCAACTTGGTCTTCGCGCCGCGGCGTTCACCGGCACGATCAAGCGCTGCCAGGAATGCTGGCACCAGGTCACTCGCGCGGTCGGCCACAATGCAGCACGTGTTCAGCGTGTTACATACCTTGCGGTCGAGCGAGTTATATACGGCTTCAGCAAACACGTCGACGTCGGCATCGGGTGCCGCCACGATCCATGCACCTCCAGTGCCGTGGAGGCTTACAGGGATTCCCGCCTGCCGTGCGACCGAACCGAGCTGGCTCACTGCCGCACCAGATCCGCGAGCTACGGCAAGTGCGAGTCGGGAGTCGCTAAAGAGTGCCCAACCGGCTGCATGGGCCGCACTAGCGACCAACGAGACCGCACCTGCGGGAAGGCCAGCGTCGGCGAGCGCTGGCTCGAGCGCGTGTTCAACGATGGCCTTCGCGGTACCTAGAGCATCGGAACCAATGCGGAAGACCACGGTGTTACCCGAGCGCAGCACGCCAGTCGCGTCGGCAAAAACATTGGGACGACCTTCGAAGACGAACCCGACCACGCCCAGACCCGATGTCACTTGGTCGACCTTCCACCCGTCGTGTTCGATCGTCTCTTCGACCTGGTTGCGCAGCGACTGGACCCCAGCCCAGGTTCGCAAACCGGAGATCATGTCGGAACGCATTGTGGCAGAGAGCTCGAGACGGGTGGTCGTGCGGCCCCGCTCCTGCGCAGACGCGATGTCGGCCTCATTGGCCTCGGCAATCGGGGCGAACGAGTCGTCGGACTCGAGCCGCTGAGCAAACGCTTCGTAGAAAGCAGTGATGGCTTCGTCGGAGACGGTACCCATGTGAGAGAACGCATCGATGGCTGCAGAAACAGCGGTTTCGGCGATCGAACCCTCGGACGCCGGGATATGCAGAAGAGCACCTGTGTCCTGCACGATCACCAGACGATCGCCAGTAACGAACGCATCGGCAAGCTCCGGTGACACGTGGGTCACCTTGGTCCCACCAAACGGGATTGCCATGCCAGGCACGAGCGATTGAAGCGTCTCAGACATACCACCGATCGTACCGAAGGGGCCGTACCGTGTGCGTCTCATATCCACCGAGTGGGTCTTGGGCAGAGGACGCTGCGAGAAATGCGCCAGTATCCGCGATCACACACGGCCCGCCGATTAGAAAACGTGGGCGGCTCCGAGGTGCTTCATCGTTGTGAGCAAGTCGGTACCTCAGAGCCGCCCATATCAGCCATAGGTTGAAAACTGGACTGGCTACAGACCCGCGGAGAAACCATCCGCAGACCAGAAGACGCCGGGCGTCGGGCCTCGGGCCCGGCGGCGAAGGACCCGCGGAGAAAAGACCCGCGGAGAAAAAGAGAAGGGACCATCTCGAAAATCCTCATCGTTACAAATCGGAAATTCGGGATGGTCCCAAGACGGTTCCACACTTTTGGTTGCGTTGTTCCGGAGAACTTCGATCGCTCAGGTGGGGTTCCTACCACGCAGGTTTTCTTACTTTCCTCGCTTTTCCCTCGGCTGATTCGGGTTGCCCCTTGTCTGCTTCAGTTTCGGCGGTTCCGGTAATTCCACGTTGCGACGCAGGTTTTCTTGCTGTCGTTGCCGCAAGGTCCACTTGGTTCAGGTTGCCCCTCACCTTGTTTCGTTGCTGCGCTTCGAGCATGTCAACTTGCTTGGTGAACCCACTATGCCGTGTGGCCAATGTCACGTCAAGAGGGTGTGCGAAATCCCCCGGGTTATCCCCCTTGAAAGAGGAGATTTCCCCAGAATCAGGTGGAGTTTTCCACCGTTTACAGCCGTTGTCGGGTTTCAAGGCCCCAGGCAACTGGCAGCTGCCGATAGTTCAGGCTCCGGGAAGTTGGCGCAGCAATGTGGCCATCTCGACCGCGGTCACGACTGCTTCGAAACCCTTGTTGGTGTCGTCGTCGCCAGCGCGGGCTAACACCTGGTCCTCGTTCTCGGTGGTGAGCACGCCAAAGATCACGGGCACACCTGTCGACGAAGCCGCTTCACGAACGCCGACTGCCGCGGCCTCGCTCACGATGTCGTAGTGGGTGGTTTCGCCTCGGACCACGACGCCAATCGCAATCACCGCGTCAAACTCGCCGCTACCAGCAAGCTGTTGACATACAAGCGGCAGCTCAAAGGAACCGGGCGCCCACACTTCGGTCACCGCTTCGTGCGGGATTGAGCAGTGGTCATAGGCCCGACGAGCGCCGTCGAGCAGTCGACCGGTCAAATGGTCGTTCCATCGAGCGGTGACGATTGCGATTCGAAGATCGGAGCCGTTGTGACTACCGCAGACGCCGCCGGCAGACGGGTCAGGCGCTGGGAGTGAGCCGACCGCCATCAGGCGTCGCCCACTGCGTCGTCGAACTCACCAAGGTGGCCCATGCGCTCGCGTTTGGTTGTGAGGTAGCGGATGTTCTCGTCGTTCGGTTCGATCACGATCGGCTCGCGTCCGGTGATCTCGAAGTCATAACCAGCAAGGCCGCCGAACTTCGACGGATTGTTGGTCATCAGCTTCATCGACTTCACGCCCAGATCAACCAGGATCTGCGCCCCAATGCCGTATTCTCGGCTGTCGACCGGCAAGCCCAGTTCGGTGTTGGCATCGACCGTATCGAGCCCACCATCTTGCAACTCATAGGCCCGTAGTTTGTGACCAAGTCCAATGCCACGACCCTCTTGCCCTCGGAGATACACCACGATCCCGGTGCCGGCCTCGCCGATCTTCGCCATCGCTCCATCGAGCTGGGCGCCGCAGTCGCAACGCATCGAGGCAAAGATGTCACCGGTCAGGCACTCGCTATGCACTCGCACCAGGACATCTTCGGACTCAGCCGGATCCCCCATGACGAAGGCCACATGCTCCACGCCATCGAGTAATGATTCGAAGGCGATCGCTTTGAAGTCGCCGTACTTGGTCGGGATACGCCCTTCGCTGACCCGACGCACAAGCTTCTCGGTGCGCCGGCGATAACGAATCAGATCTGCGATGCTGATGAGCTTGAGTCCGTGCATGTCGGCGAACTCGCGCAGTTGCGGCAAACGAGCCATGGTGCCATCTTCGTTGACGACCTCGACGAGCACTCCACCGGGCTTTAGCCCAGCGAGCATGCACAGGTCGATTGCGGCCTCGGTGTGACCTGCTCGTTTGAGCACACCGCCCTCGCGAGCCCGCAGCGGGAAAATGTGACCGGGACGGGAGAAGTCCGAAGGCATCACGTCGGGATCGACGGCCTTGGTGAGTGTGGCCGCCCGGTCCGACGCCGACATGCCGGTGGTTGTTCCATGGCGATAGTCGATGCTCACGGTGAATGCCGTGCGCATCGCTTCGTCGTTGCGCTGCACCATCTGAGGCAGGTCGAGCTCGTCGAGCCGCTCACCGGTCATTGACAGACAGATCAGGCCCGAAGCTTCCTTGGCGAAGAAGGCAATCTTCTCGGGAGTCGCAAACTCAGCGGCCATGATCAGGTCGCCTTCGTTCTCGCGGTCTTCGTCGTCGACGACGATAACGATCTCACCCTTGGCGAATTCGGCCAGTGCTTCATCGATGGAATCGAGCACGATGTCAGTCATACGACCATTGTCGCTGGTGTTGTGTTCAACACCTACTTGTGTGGGCATCGGAGCAGCGTAAAACTTAAACCACACTTGAAGTCAAGCGAGATCGGCCCTACGTGACATACGACCGCACCAAGAGCAATCGACAGTTGGATTAGTCGTTGCTTAGATGCCCAGCCAGGAGTTTCTCGGCGTACTTGGCCATCATGTCGACTTCGAGGTTGACGGAGTCGCCGACCTTCTTGTGGGCCAACGTGGTCACATCTTCGGTGTGTGGAATGATCGCGCAGGTGAACCCATCGTCGAGAGCGTCGACCACAGTGAGCGAGATGCCGTCGACGGTGATCGAACCCTTCTCGACCACGTAGCGGGTGAGCGCCGTATCCATCGAAACTCGAAGATCGGGCGCTGGATTCACGATCGTGCCCACGGCATCGACATGGCCCTGCACCACATGGCCGCCCAAACGATCCATGAGCCGGACCGGCCGTTCGAGGTTGACCGGGTCGCCAGGCGAAAGCGCGCCGAGGTTCGTGCGGGCGAAGGTCTCGTCGGACACATCGGCTTCCCACCAGTCATCACCCCACGCAACAACGGTAAGACAACATCCGTTGACAGCTGTGGAAGCGCCCATCTGCACATCCTCCAGCACTTTGGTCGCGCCAATACGGACCTTGGAGCCTTCGATGGACTTGATGGTGCCGAGTTCTTCGACAATGCCGGTGAACATGGAACTACTCCTAGACGTGGCGGGTACAGGGTGATGGGTACAGGGTGGTATCGGAATCGCCGACTTTACGGCTTCAAGTATGCTTGAAGTCAAACGCTGTGCCGGGAGCACGTTCACGCTGCGGCCAGAAGCCGATCGTCAGCCCCGAAGAACAGTCCGGGCGTTGTCGACGTCCTTCTTCAGTTGCTCCGAGATCTCGTCGATCCCAGCAAAGCGGCGTTCGCTGCGCAAGAAGTCGACAAACTCGATCCGTAGCTTCTGGCCATACAGATCTTCGTCGAAGTCGATCAGGTGCGCCTCAAGCAGCGGTTGTTCAGCGTGCTGATGAAAGGTCGGCCGCATGCCGATATTGACAGCAGCAGTTACTCGCCGACCGTCTTCGAGGGTCACCCATGCGGCGTACACCCCCTGAGCAGGCCAGGCCTGACCTGGCTTAAACGCCACGTTCGCTGTGGGGAAGCCAATAGTGCGACCTCGTTGATCACCCTGGATCACTTGGCCCCGGACTTCGTACGCTCGACCCAGCATGGCGTTCGCTGCAGCGATATCGCCGCCTGCAAGAGCACGACGGATCACCGTCGACGACACTGGCTCGACAGCGTCGTCTTCCGCGAACAGATCCATGCCAATAACTTCAAAACCCATCTCATCGCCAAAGTCCCGCAACGAGTCGACACTGCCGCTGCGGGCCTTGCCGAAGTGGAAGTTGCTACCCACCACGATGAGTTTGGCGTTCATGCGATCGACCAACACGTCGGCCACAAAGTCGCGGTCGCTGGTTTCGGCACGCTGCTCATTGAACTGCAACAGGTAGAGGTAGTCGATACCGATCTCGGTGAACAGGTCGATGCGCTGCTCGTGATCGGTCAGAAGTAATGGGGCGTTCTCGGGGCGAAGGACCGATGCCGGGTGTTGATCGAAGGTGACCACGCCAGGAGCAAGGTCCCGTTCGGCGGCCAATCTGGACAGGGCCCCAAGCACGGTGCGATGGCCTTGATGGATGCCGTCGTAGGCACCAACCGATACGGCGGTGGCGACACCTTCGGGCACGCGATCGACGCCGTCTGTAAGTATCTGCATCACCACCAAGAGTATCGGAAGCCGTGCGAACACCATGAGCCGAGATTCGACAACATCGAGGCCCTGCAGCCATTAGTCACACGACGGGTGGCCCAAGTTGCCCTATCGTGCTCCGCCATGAGTGCACGGGAGATGGTTGTGTTGGGTACGGCAAGCCAGCTGCCGACACGCCGTCGGTCCCACAACAGTTACGCACTGCGTTGGGACGACCAACTGATTCTGTTCGATCCTGGCGAGGGCACGCAACGCCAATGCACCCGTGCTGGAGTGTCGATCGCCCGCGCTACTGCGGTCTGCGTCACCCATTTTCATGGCGACCACTGTCTGGGGCTTCCCGGCGTAATCCAGCGACGTTCCTTTGACAACCGCACCACGGCGGCGACCGTCAAACCGTTACCGATCTTCTTTCCTGGAGACGGCGTGCAGTACTTCGAACGCTTGCGTCATGCATCGATCTCCCACGATGTCAGCGCAGTTGTCCCTCAGCCGATCGATGGCCCCGGGGTCATCGGCAAAGTTGGCGATCTCACATTGCGGGCAGTTCCGCTTGAGCATCGCTGCACAACCTACGGCTACCGACTCGACGAACCCGACGGTCTGTCTGTGGTCCCAGAACGGCTTGCCGAGACCGGCATCGGCGGCCCAGACGTGGGTGTTCTGCTCGAGCAGGGCTGGTTCGATGGACCCAACGGACGGGTGACTCGCGACGACGTGACCATTACTCGCAAAGGCCAATCCATGGCGTTCGTCATGGACACGGTCATGTGTGATGGTGCGCTCGAGCTGGCCGACGGCGTCGACTTGCTCGTTTCCGAGTCCACCTATCTTCATGAACACGCACCGCTTGCCGCCGAATACCGGCACATGACTGCTCGTCAGGCTGGTGAGCTCGCAGCTGCGGCCGGTGCACGGCGTCTGGTCCTGACCCATTTCTCGGCCCGTTACCCCGACGCCTCAGTAATGGGCGACGAAGCCAGTGAGTTTCACAACGACGTCGTCGTGGCCGAAGATCTAGTGCCAGTGGCCGTCCCATCTCGCGCCTAACAGCGATGAAGGGACGTGCACCAACAGGCCGAGCGGATAGATAAGCGAGTCGGCCCCAAGCTTTCGTTCCTTCCTCACACCGCGCAGGAACTACCTGGCTCGTTTGCTTTAGAGCCACCAGCAAAGTCTCGTTCCTCGACCGATCGGCGAAGCCTTCAGATACGCGTCCTTTCGGTTCGTTCGCGCTATTTTATTTCCTAGATGCGGGGCCTTCGTTACGGAGTTCTTCCACTTCACTCATGGCGTTGCGAAGTTTGTCGATCCACTCGGCTTCGTTGTCTGCGACCAATCGCACTGCCCATGCAAGTGCTTCGCTACGCGAGCGGGCGACGCCCGCGTCGATGAGCGTGTCAAGCAGTTGGCGTTCTTCCATGTGGAGGCGAGTCATAACCGGCACGCTGGCCACGGTGTAGTCCATGGCCTCAGCGCCGCAAACAACGGCCCAGGACACCTTGCGCTGGAAGTGAGCTTCAGCCCGAGCCGCGATTGCGATGCGGTCATCGCGGGTGGTGAGGCGGAAGCTGTTCATTCGTTCGTTGGCTGCGATGGTCGCGTCCGCTTCGACATCGATCTTTGGCATAGGCAATGCACCACTGACAACAATCTCGTCGCGGTCAAATGTGATACTCGCCGGTTCGGTGAACCAGTCATCGGCAATATTGCCGGCGAACCAGGCGCTGAGTTCGTGGATAGTGGTTGGGGTGGGTTCGGCCTGACGACCGCGACCGCGACCTCGTCCTCGTCCTTGTCCTTGTCCTTGTCCTTGTGGCATGTGTGCGTCCTTTCGGTTGTGGCCCAGGCGATGTGCTCGAGCCTGCTGAGCGTGTGCATAACGGGGGTGCATAGAATCCTTGGTAGGTAGTTTAGTATTTATGTAATTGTGTAATTAAGTAACAAGTCAACCATGTCGAGCCAGCTTTTCGCAACCCTCTCGGCAACGACACATGTCACGAACGTTCCGGGAATAGACACTGTCCGGCTTCCATCCAGTGCCCGCCCACGGCGCCATGGTCAACCGAGCAGCGTGCCGCAAACGCTCGGCCAGGACCTTCGAAGCGCTCTTCACAGTCGACGGGTACCGGTTGAGCGAAGCCTGCTTGAACTGTTAACTTGCTCGGCCATGCGAACAGTGATCAGCAATGGTTCAGTGTTAGACACGCCAACGATGGAGGTCATCGGTCAACGCGACGTGGTGATCGAGGACGACGTCATCGTCGATGTCGTGGAGAATTACCACGGCAAAGCCGATCAATCGATCGACGCTGGCGGCCAATTTGTGGTGCCAGGATTGATCGACGGCCATGTCCACTTCCGACTTGCGACCATGGACTTCCGACGGCTCGCAGCGATGAGCGAGGTCGAATATGGCGTTCGGATGGCAGAACTGGCCAAGGCCACGGTTGAGCGCGGCTTCACCACTGTTCGGGATCTTGGCGGCGACGTGTCGGGTCTCATACAGGCCATTCAGTGCGGCGTGGCCGACGGTCCCAGAATCATCAGAGCTGGCCGGATGTTGACACAGACCGGCGGCCATGGCGATGTCGAAGGAGGCCCCCGAGAGGCCCCAAGTTGTGCCTGCTCCATGCGATCCACCACATTCGGGATCGTGGCCGATGGACCCGAAGCCGTGCGCAAGGCAGCTCGTCACAACCTTCGTGAAGGCAGCGATTTCCTAAAGGTGCACGTGTCAGGCGGTGTGGCAACCCCGTCAGATCCGCTGGAATCAATCCAATACACCCACGAGGAGCTGCAGATCGCCGTCGTCGAAGCTGCCCATCGGCACACCTACGTGTCAGCCCACGCCTACTCCCCCGAATCGATTTCGCTGGCAATCGGCGCTGGGGTCCACACCATCGAACACGGCAACATGCTCGACAACGATGCAGCCACCACTATGGCCACCCACGGCGCAGTGTTGGTACCTACCTTGGTCACCTATGAGGCCATGGAGGATGTCGGCGAGAAACTCGGCCTCCCCGAGACAAACCGCCGCAAGAACACCAAGGTCTATCAGGCAGGGCTTGCATCGCTCGAGGTCGCCCGAAGCAACGGCGTGACCATGGCATTTGGCACCGACCTGATCGGCGAAACCCAGGTTCGCCAGAACCGTGAACTTGCGATTCGACACCAGGTAGAACCTGCCGTCGACGTGTTGCGGTCCATGTGGCAAACAACGGCCGAGCTCTGTCAACTACAGGGCAAGATCGGCGTGCTGACGCCCGGCGCATACGGTGACGTTGTCGTATCGCATGTGAACCCTCTCGAAGACTTGGGCGCCTTCTCAAAGCCGGAAACAGCGTTCAGCCACGTGATCCAAGCCGGCCGAGTCGTCGTCGAACGTTGATCCATCTCACTCGAACGACACAAAACGACGACTGGGCCTCGCCGCAATGGCAAGACCCAGCAATCAGACCTTCGAAAAGTTATCTTCCCCAGGGGAAGATAACTTTTCAGATCAGGTGCCGGTCCATTCGGGGGCACGCTTTTCGGCGAAGGCCCGAGGGCCTTCTTTTGCGTCGTTGGACTTGAACACACCCATGAGCGAGTTCTGAACTGGCCAGAACTCTGCCTCGGGTTTATCGGTAGCCGTCCAGATGAGCTTCTTCGAAGCTGCGACTGCGAGTGGAGCGTTAACCGCTACTGCCTCGGCAAGCTCGAGAGCAACATTGACGGCTTCACCCTTAGGGGCAACACGTGCAACCATGCCTGCCTCTTTCGCTTCTTCGGCCAAAATGGGGTCGCCAGTGATGGCCATCTCCATTGCCCTGCTGAAGCCGACCCGACTCGGTAGCCGCTGCAAGCCACCGCCGGCTGCGAACAGACCGACCTTGACCTCGCGGATACCAAGCTTGGCGCCCTCGGCAGCGACCAAAAGGTCACAGGTGAGTGCCATCTCGAGGCCGCCAGCAAGAGCGAAGCCCTCGACAGCACCAATGAGTGGCTTCTCGGAGCCGTTCTTGATGAACTCCATCAAGGGGCCGATGTCTTCACCAGCAGCGAACGCTTTGAGATCCATGCCAGCGCTGAAGCCCCGACCGTTGCCAGCAAGCACACCAACGGTGTACGCCGGGTTGCTGTCGAGTTCTTGGATCGCTGCGACCAGGCCATTCGACAGTGCGCCGTTGATCGCGTTCATCGCCTCGGGGCGATTCAAGGTGATCAGCAACACCCGGCCTCGGGCCTCGGTCAGTACTGCAGCTTCGTCGCTCATTATTTTGGTGGCATCCGAATGCCGCCATCAACTCGGATGGTTTCAGCATTCATGTACGGGTTGGTGATGAGTTCCATGACCATCGACGCCAGTTCGTCGCCAGAACCGAGACGCGGCGGGAAGAGGACTGACTTGCCAAGGTGAGCCTTGAACTGGTCGCTCTGTTCGCCGGTGCCATAGATAGGAGTGTCGATTAGACCAGGAGCAATCGTGTTGACACGGATGCCAGCAGCAGCCAAGTCACGAGCGATTGGCAGGGTCATGCCCACGATGCCGCCCTTTGATGCCGAGTAACTGTTCTGGCCGATTTGACCATCGAATGCGGCAACCGACGCCATATTGACGATGGCGCCCTTCTGGCCGTCTTCGTCAGGTTCGGTCTTAGCCATCGCCGAGGCGCACAACCGCAACATGTTGAAGGAACCAATCAAGTTGATATCGATGACCTTCTTGAAGATGTTCAGATCCATTGGGTTGTTATCGCGGTCGATGGTGCGACCAGCCATGCCGATACCGGCAGAGTTCACGAGTGCCCGCATAGGGCCCATCTCGTTGGCGGCAAGCACCACTGCGGCGCCATCTTCTTCGCTGGTGACGTCGCACTTGACGAACATGCCGCCAATTTCGGTAGCAACTGCATTGCCCAGTTCTTCGTTTAGGTCAGCAATAACGACCTTTGCGCCGAGGGCTGCGAGCTGGCGGGCTGCTGCTTCGCCAATACCCGAAGCGCCGCCGGTGACGACTGCTGACTTGTCTTGGAGGTCTAGTCGATACATCAGGCATCAACCCTTTCAATGATTGTTCCGTTAGCGAGACCGCCACCTTCGCACATTGCCTGGTAGCCGTAGCGGCCGCCAGTGCGCTCGAGTTCGTTGAGGAGGGTGGTCATGAGCTTGGCGCCGGAGCAGCCAAGTGGGTGGCCGAGCGCAATGGCTCCGCCGTTGACGTTGACCTTGTCGAGGTCAACACCAGTTTCCTTCTGCCATGCAAGCACGACCGAAGCGAACGCTTCATTAATTTCGAACAGGTCGATGTCGTCGACAGACATGCCTGAACGTTCCATGATCTTCTCGGTGACCGGGATTGGGCCTTTGAGCATGGTGACTGGATCGGTGCCAGCGAGTGCGAAGTGGCGGAACACAGCCCGCGGCTTGAGGCCAAGTTCTTCGGCCTTTTCGCGGCTCATGATCAAGACAGCGGCGGCGCCATCGGAGATCTGGCTGGCATTGCCGGCGGTGACCTTACCGTCTTCCTTGAATGGGGTCTTGAGCGAAGCAAGCGTGTCGGCGGTGGTGCCTTCGCGGATGCCTTCGTCCTTGGTCATCATCACGGTCTCGCCATTAACTTGGATCGGAACCGGGATGATCTCGTTTTCGAAACGACCCTCGGCGGTTGCCAGGGCGGCACGACGCTGAGATTCTGCGCCGAACTCGTCGAGGTCACGACGGCTGATGTTGTATTCGTCGGCGATCATCTCCGCGCCCACACCCTGAGGAGGGAGGCCGGTGTCGGCGTAGCGGTCCTGCATGGACTGAGGGAATGCGAAGCCCAAGTCGGGGACAACGCTTGCACCCATGGGCGTGCGGGTCATGACTTCGACACCAGCGGCGACAACCACGTCGTAGGCGCCAGCCATAACACCCTGTGCGGCAAAGTGGATGGCCTGCTGGCTTGATCCACACTGGCGATCGACGGTGGTCGACGGGACGGACTCTGGCCAACCAGCAGCGAGCACGGCGTTGCGGCCGATGTTCAGGGCTTGCTCACCGACCTGCATGACACAACCCATGACGACATCGTCGACGATGGCTGGATCGATGCCGTTGCGGTCGACGAGGGCCTTCAGTACGTGGGCTGCCAGGTCAGCTGGATGCCACTCAGAGAGTTGACCGTTGCGCCTGCCAGCCGGGGTGCGGACAGCATCGACGATGACTGCTTCTTGCATTACTTGTCTCCTGTTTCAGGTGAACTGGTTTTGGATTGGGTTTTCGTTTCATCAACTGCGGCGACGGCGTTGGCCGACATGCGCAGCAGTAGATCTGCGAGTTGGTGGCGTTCTTCGCGGGTTATTCCGACGCGCACTCGTTTGCGGAGTTGCTCGTCGATACTCACGATCTCCACCGCTACATCCGCACCATGAGCGGTGTTTTCAACGAGCCACACTCGGCGGTCGTCGGGGTCAGGGGCACGTTGCACAAGTCCCCGCTTCTCGAGCTGGTCAACAAGAGAACCGGTGGCAGCTCGGCCAAGCACCAACGCCGCTGCGAGCTGGGTCTGGTTCATTGGGCCGTTTTCGGCGATGTATCCAACGAGCGATGCTTGCGACAGGTTGAGATTTAGTGGCTCGAAGCAGTTGTCGTACGCAAGCCTGATATCGCGCGCAGTGCTCATCATCGTTGTTTCGATGCGCTGCCACGGAGGAGCGTTAAGTGCGTGCGGTGCCGGAGTTGCCATATACGAAGAGTCGGACCAGGTGGCGTCGTTACTGTATGCCCCAAGAACGTATGGGATCATACAGTCTGATGCCAGACAACCAACCCGCGACGTGGGACGCAGCGATGAGGACGCAGCGATGAGGACACAAAATGTTATGGACTGAGGGCCCTGGTGAACGCCATTATGGGTGAACCGGGTCGCTGATCGTTTCCCCCACGGTGGCAACGATCAGACCGACACCCACAAGCAACAAGACACCCAGGATCACCGACGAGGCCCCGAGTCCAAACGCATCGGCAACCACCCCGACGAGCAACGGCCCGACCATCTGCCCACCATCCTGGACTGCGCTGAAACCAGCAATGAACTGACTCGGTGATTCTCTTGGCGCCAAGTCTGAGGCCAAGGTCATCATCGTGCCAGAGCTCAAACCATTTCCAACACCGATGAGTGCACCAGCGATCACTACGCCAGTGGCTGTCTCGACCACACCCAATACGAAAAGCCCAATCGCCATCAATATGAACGCCGGGCCGATTGCTCGCAGCCGACCGAATCGGTCCATGATCCAGCCAGCGACCGGAAACAACATCAGGTCGGCACCCATGCCAATAGCCACAATTACGCCGACGGCTGTTGGGCTTACTTCGAGCGCAGCAGCGACCAACGGCAAAAGGACAGAGCGGCCTCGTCGGGCAGCCATGATCAGGAATGGGCCGCTTGCGGACAAGAGCAGTATCCGTCGGTGCTGACGAAGAGCACGAAGCAGCCCGACTGCGTGTCGTTCCGGGACAATGTCGGAAGCAGAAGTGCATCGTGCTCCCCTTGCTAGAGGCAACAGTCCAGCAGCGGTCACGGCTGCGGCGATAAGGAACGTGGCGTTGAACCCGATCTGGTCGACGAGCACACCGCCGGTGAGCGGACCCACGAAGCTGCCGAACCTACGTATGCCACCCATCATGGAGTTCGCTCGCCCCCGCCCACGGGCTGGCACCGATCGGGTAATGGTCGTGAGCGACGCAAGCCGCATCGCAGTGGCAGCAGCCCCAACAGCGAGCTGCAACGTTGTGAGAGCTACTGGATTGCTGCTCGTCGCCGTGAGGCCGATCGCTACCGCTGCGAGCACAAGCGAGATAGCGATGGTCCTGCCTTCGCCGAAGCGGGCGATAGCGCCGCCGCTTGGGATGGCCCCGGCGAACGACCCGAAACCTGCGGCCGCCAGCACCACCGAGGTCGCAGTGAAGGACAACCCGACCTCAAGCAGATACAGAGGAAGTGCCACAAGCAAGATGCCAAGACCCAAGGCCACTGCTGTCCACGGTGCGTAGACGCCCGGGATCAAGCTGCGCAACGCCGATGACCCTCGCTCGTGCTCCGGCTGAGTCAGCGGCTTCATTGCCTCGACCCTACGAGCTAGCGATCATCGCGAACGCTTCAACCGGAAATCAGGTGAACGAAATCAGGTGAACGTGAGCGTGTCGGGGCTTGAGGATGTCGGGGCTTGAGGATGTCTGGGCTTGAGGATGTCTGGGTCTGGACCACGACCATGCGCGAGGATGTGTGCGTGGATGACGTGTACATGGATCGACCCACCGCGGTTGAGTTGCTCGAGGTCGTGGCGCAGACGTTAAGTGCGACTGTCGTACCTGCGACCGCTCCCCATGCTCAGCATCAAGCGCGGGTCGCCGCAAACCTGTGCCGCATCATCGGCCGCGAGTTGGCAGCGGGTGAACCATCCGCAACTTCATTTCCTGATTCGCTCCTCGAAATCGACGACGCTGCCGAGGCAACCGCCTATGCAGACGTCCTCGAACTCGTGCGCAGCAAGCTCGCGGTGGTCAAGCCGGGGTACGACACCCATGGCGCTGCGCAAGAGCACGACATCATCGCGTAACGGCACCGGACCATCTTGCGTCCTATGCTGGAGGGATGGTCATCGCCCTCATTGTCATTCTCGTTATTGTTGCGCTTCTCATCGCCTTTGTTGTCTCTGCGTATAACAAGCTGGTCAAGTTGCGCGAACGGGCGGTCAATGCGTTCGCCCAGATCGATGTGCAACTCGAGCGGCGCCATGACCTAATCCCCAACCTTGTCGAAACAGTCAAGGGGTACATGGGACACGAGCGCGAAACACTCGAAGCAGTCATTGCGGCCCGGGCCTCTGCCACCCAAGCCCGTATCGAGGTCAACGGCGACCCACAGAATATGGAAGCCATGGCCAAGATGGCCAGCTCTGAAGGCGCTCTCGGAGGCGCACTTGGCCGCCTCCTTGCCGTGGCCGAGGCGTACCCCGATCTCAAGGCCAACCAGAACATGGCCCAACTCACCGAAGAACTCACAACAACCGAGAACAAGATTGCGTTCGCCCGCCAGAACTACAACGATCAGGTCAACAATTACCAGACCTACAAGCAGACGTTCCCACCGGTAGTAATCGCAAACAGCTTCAACTTCAAGGACAACGCATACCTCGACCTAGGCGACGACGAGAAGAGCCACAAGCGGGCCAACATCGAAGTTTCGTTCGGCGACGACGGACCAACGACCGACGGCTGAACTGGCACACGCTCTACCGAGTCGTGTAACCCATGGACTTTCAAACCCATCAAGACGAGGCAAAACAAGGCACGTTCAAGCTGGTGCTGCTGTTCTCTGCTGGCGTGGTGGCAATCATTGCGTTGGTATCGGCATTACTTACGGTTGTGTTGGCATATACGACTAGCGAGATCGACCCCCTTGCTGCCATTGCCATCGCTGCGCCGGCGACATTGCTTGGAGTCGGCGGCGCTTCGCTGGCCAAGTCAGCCCAGATCAAGAGTGGTGGCGGTTCCTACGTTGCGACTTCCATGGGCGGGCGATCGGTCGACTTCAACACTCTCGACCCGGCCGAGAAACAACTCAGCAATGTGGTCGAAGAGATTGCCATTGCGTCGGGCATGGCTGTTCCCGCGGTATTCGTGCTCGACAACGAACCTGGCATCAACGCGTTCGCTGCCGGGTGGAGCCCTGACAACTCCGCGATCGGCGTGACCCGAGGCGCGTTACAGCACCTCACTCGGGCCGAGCTCCAAGGTGTCATCGCGCACGAATTCGCACATATCCGCAATGGCGACACCAAAATCAAGACCAGGATTATTGGCTGGGTCTTCGGCATCGCCATCTTGACCGTGCTCGGCCGCATCTTGCTTGAGTCAATCTGGTTTGCTCCTCGGCGGCGACGAAGCAACAACAAGGACGACAACGGCATCGTGTTTGCGATGATGGCTGCCGGTATTGGCCTGTTGATCATTGGGTCGGTCGGAACATTGTTTGCCCGCATGATTCAGGCCGCGGTCTCTCGGCAACGAGAGTTGTTGGCCGACGCGTCTGCAGTGCAGTTCACCCGCAACCCCGATGGTCTGGGTGAAGCACTCAGCAAGATCGGCGGTATGGCCGGTGAGAACAAGATTCGGTCCGCCCATGCCGTTGAAGCCGGTCATCTGTTTTTCAGTTCACCGATGACAAGCGCCTTTGCCACTCACCCGCCACTCAAGACTCGTATCTCGCGCCTCATGCCCAGTTGGGATGGCACCTTCCACGAACCGGCCCCCGAAGTCGCTTCGCCAGTGCAGGCTCCGAACCAGGACCACGCGGCAGGATGGGGTACCAACTCTGGACAGATGCTTCCCGGGCAGGCTGGCCTCCCGGGCATGCCTGCCAACAAGGCGCTGCCGTTCGACCCGGCACTCCTTCTCGGCGGAATCATGGCCTCGGGCCAAACTTCGCCGGCTGAATCGTCTCCCAACGTCGCGCCCCCACAGGACCTGTCGGGGCCACACGATATGTCAGCACCCCAAGCGGCCGGCGCCCAGTCGTATCAGCCGCCGCACTTTGACGGCCCAAACGACGACCACATCAGTTATGCCCGAGAGTTGCTCGCCCGGATCCCCGAAGAGACCCAGAACTACCTCCACACCCGGGGAGGAGCGGTGGCATCGGTACTGGGCCTACTCGTTTCAGACGAACCGGTCCAACGGGAGAAAGATCTTGCATACGCGGCATCGGCCACAGGTCTCGAGCCGTCCTACCTCGAGGCAGCGAGCCAAGTAATCAGCAAGCTCGACCGGCCGCTCCAACTGCCAGCGATCGACATCGCGCTGCATTCGATACGAGAAACACCGTGGGAGTTCCAAGAAACCCTGCGTCACACGGTCCTCACGATCGAGAGTTCGCATCCACAACAGGACTTGTTCCGGTGGATGTTACGTCGTGTCATGCTGCGTCACCTCGATGATCAGCGTGACACTGGTTCGTCAAAGCACGACCTGAAGTTCGAGAATCTCGAGGCCGAAGCGATCACCGTTTTGGCCGCGATTGCCTGGTTCAACAGTTCGGGCATCGAGTGGGCCCCGGGTGCATTCACCGCTGCGTTGGTCGCCTGCAACCTTGCCCCACGTGATCTTCCGGCCGTCGACACTCTGTCGGTAGCCGAAGTCGACACTGCGCTCGATCGGTTGTCGCGACTCACGCTCGCCGGGCGCAAGACATTCGTTACCGGTGCAATGGCCATTGTGGCCCACGACGCAACCACGACTGCCGACGAAGCCGAACTCATCCGAGTTGTCGCCGACGCCGTCCGCCTGCCTGTGCCTCCTCTACTGCCAGTCTGAGCCGCTCTGCCACACTGTGTCCATGGCATCGATCACCAACGAGACGCTCAGCCGATACCTAAGCGACGAACTCGACGCCGTCGTGGCCACCTCGAATCTGTCACCGGTTACGGCAGGGGCTCGGCGGATCAATGTGCTCTTCGACGCAACGATCGACGGAACCGACCGGGCGCTGTGTATCACCCAGCTCCCAAACGAGGGTGAAGCGTTTCGTTCCATTCCCGACGAGGTCCAATGGCTGAACCTTGCGCACCGTGCTGGCATGAACGTCGCCGAAGTGGTTGGGTGGAGCGACGATGCCTCGATCCTGGGCGGCCCATTCTTCATCACCCAGCAGATCTCTGGGGTCACCATCCCTAAGCGGGTTGTCGAATTATGCGCGGACACTCCCGGGTTGGGTGCAACGGTGGCTTACCAGATCGGCGAGTCGCTGGCGCGACTGCACGTTCGCAGCATCGACGAGGTTCCTGCCGACGTCGAACGCCCACCTGGCACCGCTGTCGACGCCGCCCTTGCCTGGATCGACGAAGGAATGTCCGAACTGCTGCAACGCTCTCCGGCTTTTGAGCTCGTCGTGCGGTGGCTGACCAATAACCAACCGTCGCCAGTTGCCGTCACGCCCATCCACGGCGACACCCGTAACGGCAACATCATTGTGAACGAGACCGGACTCGGCGCCATTCTTGATTGGGAGACCGCTCACATTGGTGAGCCCTTCGAAGACCTGGCATGGCTTGCGCAACGCATGTGGCGAGCCCGTAACGACTCACTTGAGATCGGGGGCTTCGCCAACCGCAGTGATCTACGCGCCGGCTACGAAGCGGGTGGTGGCGAGTGGAGTGACGAACGTTTCCACTGGTGGAAGGTCTACCGGTGTGTGTGGTGGGGACTGGGGCTCGCACGCCAAGGCCGTCAACATCTCGACGGCACCTTCCGGTCCGTGATCATGGCAGCGAGCGGCCGTCGGGTTGCCGAACTCGAATGGGACGCACTCTGCCTCATCGACCCTGCAAACCAGCGGAGCTGAC
>Ga0213868_10001119_pt1 | contig 25914 bp, 18 predicted proteins | sample PICome_9_FD_160087 | JGI IMG/M metagenome (GOLD analysis project Ga0213868, IMG submission 160087) | Coastal seawater microbial communities near Pivers Island, North Carolina, United States - PICO127 | ecosystem: Environmental > Aquatic > Marine > Coastal | place: USA: North Carolina... | reverse complement strand
GTATTTTGCGTATGACACCAAAGCAGCAGCTAATCTTGATTGGTTCTATCATCTTACCGGCGGGGTCACTCATACTGATTTTTTCGCGACTAGGCCGACTGATTACTCGAAAGCTGGGGAAGGCGAAGACTTCGAAGACATCTGGTAAAATATTAATAACAGAAGAAGAAATATATAAAGACTTATATGAAGGGAAGTAAACAAAGTAGAACAGATTTATTAGAAAAAAAAGTACAAACTTTAGTAGGTGTAGTACAACAATTATTATACAAAAACGATTACTTAAAAGAATTAGCAGTAGGTACATTAGAAACAATTAAACAAATGCCCGATTATGAACAAGCTATCGAAAAGCTTAAAGAAAAAATGGTTGAAAAAACTGGTGAAGCAAAGGAAGCTGACGCCGGTGGAAAGATTATCGAATAGATTAGGGTATATGGGGACGGCATTTATGATGATGTCTCCCCATTTATTACCGGATCAAATAGGAATGGTTACATATATTATAGCAGGTGTTATATCAATACCTCAAGTGTTTGTAGCAAAACAATGGAACTTAGTATTAGTAAATTTAAACGTAGCAATAGCTTACACAATATTATATTTATCATAATGAAAACAGCAAGAGATTTAATTTTAGAGTTATATAAAGATGACCATATAACAAAAGAAGAAACAGACTTACTTTTAGATGCAATTAACAAACCTGCTCAAATAGCTACAGCTCCATACAATACAGGAACTATCACACAAAAACCAGATTGGACATACGATCCAAATAGACCAGGTCAACCTTGGTATACAGTAACATAAAACAAAAACAATATAAATGTGGAATGAAAATTGGAAAAAAGGAGAAGATTACCCTACGTGGGGTGATACGGACGTATACAAAAAGACAATATCCGGGGGATATTTATTTGACGGAGAGTCACCTAGAGAAGCATACATGCGCGTCAGTAAAACGGTTGCTCGTAGATTATATAAGCCGGAAATGGCAGAAACTTTCTTCGAATATATCTGGAACGGATGGCTCTGCCTCGCTAGTCCAGTACTATCTAATACAGGTACTGATAGGGGTTTGCCTATTAGCTGTTTCGGCATTGATGTTGCTGATTCAATCCAAGATATAGGACAAAAGAATTTAGAGATGATGCTACTCGCTAAGCACGGCGGTGGAGTTGGTATCGGTATTAATCAAATAAGACCCGCTGGCGCTAAAATTACAGGCAATGGAACATCAGATGGAGTCGTACCTTTCTGCAAAATATATGATTCAACAATCCTTGCAACAAATCAAGGATCAGTTCGACGGGGAGCTGCGAGTGTTAATATCAACATTGAGCATGAAGATTTTGAAGAGTGGCTTGAAATACGAGAACCGAAAGGAGATGTTAACAGACAGTCGCTTAACTTACATCAGTGCGCAATTGTTGGTGATAAGTTTATGCGAAAGCTTGAACAAGGAGATGCAGATGCTAGAAATAGATGGAGTAAACTTCTTAGAAAACGAAAAGCAACTGGAGAACCGTACATTATGTTTAAAGGGAATGTTAACAAAGCAAATCCAAAAGCATATAAAGAAAACGGGTTAAAAGTACATATGACAAACATATGTTCAGAGATTACATTACATACAGATGAAAACCACAGCTTTGTTTGCTGTCTATCATCGTTAAACTTAGCAAAATATGAAGAATGGAAAAACACTAACCTTATTTACGACGCCACGTGGTTTCTTGACGGTGTTATGGAAGAATTTATTCAAAGGGCGAAAGGATTACGCGGATTCGAGAATTCTATACGATCTGCACAGAAAGGGAGAGCATTGGGACTGGGAGTCCTCGGCTGGCATACTTACTTACAAGAGAAGGGTATTCCTTTCGAAGGTTTATTATCTCAGTTTGAAACTAGGAAAATCTTTTCGCAAATTAAAATTGAAAGCGAAAGAGCTTCCATGGCTCTTGCTGAAACTTATGGTGAGCCTCTGTGGTGTGCTGGCACTGGTTATCGCAACACTCATTTGCGCGCCGTTGCTCCTACTGTCTCTAACAGTAAGCTCTCTGGAAACGTAAGCGCAGGTGTAGAACCTTGGGCTGCTAATGTATTTACAGAACAATCCGCTAAAGGTACTTTTATACGTAAGAATCCTACGTTAGTTAAATTGTTAAGAAAACTTAAAATAAATAATAGTGAAATTTGGAACAAGATTCTCGCGGATGGTGGTAGCGTTCAAGATATACCTGAGCTTGATGGGGTTACTGTTGGGGCACACGAAATCCCTGCGAAGGAAGTATTTAAGACGTTTAAGGAGATTAATCAATTAGAATTAGTTAATCAAGCTGGTCTTAGACAGCAGTATATAGATCAGTCAGTTAGTTTGAATTTAGCTTTTCCTAGTGAAGCAACGCCTAAATGGCTTAACAAGGTGCATCATGAGGCTTGGAAAAAAGGAGTGAAGACTTTATATTATACGAGAACAGAGAGTGTTCTACGTGGAGATATTGCACAGCAAGCGATGAATGAAGATTGTCTTGCGTGTGATGGTTAGTTAGTTAGTTAGTTAGTTGAAAATTGGGGCGTCAGAAATGGCACCCCTTTTTTTTTACTTAGTATTTAGTTACTCGGCCTTTTGTATTTTTTTCTTTTTGGGCTTTAGCTTTTGAGGCCGGAGTTACTTCGCTCCAAGTTTTTGGAGTATCTTTACTTATTTTTTTAGTTGGCCTAAATGTGTTTTCGCCTTCGCTATAGTCTTCTTTGCCACTAGGTGTTTTCCATTCCTCTTCAAACCAACGCTTAAGGTTTTTAAATGGGGAGGGTTTCATTTTAAATGCCATATTATTTAGATTTATTTCCCCAGTTAGCAGCACCAACCTTTCTACATTTAACTAATGCTCCGCTCGCATAAGCTGAAGGCCATTTCTTATATCTGCTTTTTACCTTATTATAGCAAGCGTCTTTCTTTTTTGTTGGAGCGTCTTCTGAGCCTATTTTGTAGCCGTTGTTACCCTTAACACCTAAGCCTTGAGGCCCTGTTCCTTTTGTTCTCATTTCCACATGTTTGTTATGTTCTCGTATTCTTTTGTTGCATTAAAACTTGGACAAGCTTTGTCTGCAAAATCATTATGACCGTGTATTACGGCATCAGCGTGTTGTATTTTTAAGTATTCCAATATGTATACTAAAGCTTCTTTTTGTTCTTCGGTTCTAGTGTCCTTAGGTTTAAAATTAACTTTGTCAATCCCACCAACATAAGCTATTCCAATAGATTCTTTGTTATAACCTTTACAATGAGCTCCTGGTATTTCAACAGGCCTACCTTCATGTAAAGACCCATCTAAATAAATTAAAAAATGATACCCAATATCAGACCAACCCCGGTCTAAATGCCAACGTCTAACATCTTCTACAGTGGTGTGTCTATCTTCAGGAGTTGCAGTACAATGAACTATTATTTTATTTATTTTCCTCATCTTTAACTTTTGACCACTTAGCAATAGTATAGCCTATAGTAACTATTAACAGTATTATTTTTAACCAATCTTCTATTTGAGTAAATGTTGTTACACCTAGTGTACTCCCGTTCATTACATATAACCTAATATCTGGTAAGCTCATTATTTTTTATTTTTCATTTTTATAAAATCTTTTTTTGTTAGCCTACTTGGTTTATATTTTATTGTACTTCCAAAAGGGCTTTTCTTTTTGCTTTTGCTGCGTTCGCTGCTTTTACTGCTTTCTACAAGACCTAAATCCCACTGACTATAACCTAATAACAAAGCTATTGATTGCCAGTATTTAGTGTCGTTATCAACAGCAACTCTTAAGTTATCAGCTTTTCTTATTGCCCTGTCTAAAGGAACATTAGTTAAAGCAGATACAATTTGGCCACCTGCATAAAAAGCTGGATTGTCTAATCCAAATCCAACCATTTTTTCACGTGTGGTTTTATAGCTAAATGCTCTACCAGCACCCATTAGCTTACGCATTTTAGAATCAATAGGAGGAGATATACTTAAAGATCTTTGAGCTGCTACCGTGAAGTCTGGCCTATCTTTTTCTGCTTGGGTTTTAATTTCTATAATTATATTTTTAAGAGTAGAAGCAATAGCTCCATAAACCCCAACACCTCTTAATATTGAATCTAGCATGGAGTTAGCCACCCTAGTTTGCTTATTATCTAAAGCCTCTTCGTCATCGTCAAAAAGACTTGCAAATAAAGCGGCTTGTAAACTTGAAAATATAATATTTTGAACTGCCATATAGTAGGCAATCTTTGTTATATTAGTTTTAGCATCACCTCTTCCATTCTTAAGGTCTAAGAAAGCTTTTTTAGTTAAACGCATATATTGCATAGGGGTATTTGCAAAAGCTAATATAATACGACCTAATGGACTTGCTTGTTGTTGTGATACTCTATCGGGTCTTGAAGACTGTTGAGTTTCTTCTGCAATCTCTTGGAAATCTAAGAACGCTTGCTCTTCAGCAGTCTTAGCGTCCATTCCTTCAGAAATATATTTGTTTATTCTGTTTCTAACAAAACTGGCACCGCCTACGGCAATTGCAAAACTATCAGCTATTTGTGTAGGTAAGAATCCCATTTTAAGTATGGAAGACAATGCAGCTTTTGTTTTATTTGTGGCAGTCTCTGCGGCATTGGCAATGTCATCAGCATTTACATCATTCTTTAATCCTGATCGTCTTTGTTTTAAGAAATCAGAGTTAAACAACATTGCGAAGTCACTCCAGAATTGTTTTTGATTTGCAAAAGCTTTAGCCGCGGCCATAGGATTATTATCACCCCAGTTTATAAAGTTAACAATAGACAGTGTTTGCAGCAATGCTGATCTAGTATTAAAGAACATTATTGTACCAACCGAATCGTTAACCCAATTCATAAACCTATTTGTTAACTTATTAGCGCCTGAAGGTCTGTTTCTACCAGTCTTCATTCGGTATAACATATCCTCCATTGCCTCTACGTAGTTATCTCCAAATGCTGCTCTAAGTTTATTAAAGTTTTCTTTAGTAAATATTGCATCAGCATTATTTTGCCATGCCTCCAAAAACTCAGCTCTTTTAACCGTATTAATCATGTTGATAGCGTCGGTAGTAATTGTACCTGCTAGCCAATCATTTTGCGGCTCCGGATATCCTTCTAATACAGAATCCATTTGATCTGCAAAGTCTAAAAGATCTTGGTTTGCTTGTACTATAGCAATTAATTCTTTTTTATCTGTTTCAGATAAGCCATTAATATCATAACCGTTTTTTGCCCATAAGTAAACTCTTACGGCAACTTCGTTTGTAAATCCTGTCTCATTAACTTTTTTTAATCCAGAAGGAACGTTCTTAATGTCCTTCTTAAGCTGATTAACAATCCCTGTTACGTTTTGTTTATAGCTTTCAAATTCACGCATAGCTTTAGCAAACGGATCAAACAGAGCTTCTTTAAACCAAGCTTGCTGAGCTTCACCAGTTTTACCTTTTCCCGTAAGTTTATATAATAATCCCGCAAAATCATCTGCTGATGGTGGAATAAAGAATTTATATTTACCTTTACCTTGACCTCTTACTTTACCTTTAGCTTCCGAAAAAGTTTTAAAAGATTCAATGCCTGTAATATCCTCTATTATATTATTAAACTCTTTGCTTAAGTTTTTAGAAAATTGAACTTTAGCTTGGTGTACTTTTGATTTAACATCTGCTTCCTCTAATACTTCTTGTACTGCTTTAACATTTTTATACGCATCATCAGCAAAGTAAAAATCATTATAGCCTTCAGCTACTTTACCTACAACCCATTGAGCTTTAGCTAAAGCTGTTCCATCACCTAAACCAAATATATTTTCTAATTTAATGTCTAAGCCAATACCTTTTAAAAACTCGTGTATAGCATATTTTGAATTCGCTGGTCGAGCAGTTAAAATGTATACGTTGTCATTACCAAACTTTTTATTACGAGCAATAGCCTTTTCAAACATGGGCCCTTTAGCACCCTCCATAACCTTGCTAAACTCACTAAAATCAAACTCAGCGCCCTGAGCCGCTAGCGTGTCGCTATTTAAAGCAAATTCAGTTGCATCTATTTTACCTTTAGTTCCATTGGGCATTGTATATAATACATTGCTTTTGGTCGTTGCGAGTGTGTCATCAAAATCCCAGACACTAATGCCTTTAACGGGTGCATCAGGTCTATTAATCATAGCTTTAGCTTTATTCAATGTTTTACTAAATTGAATAAGATTTGCGTTTTTCATCTCAGCCTTAACAGCGGCTTGTTGCTTTGGTGTTAGGTAGTCATAACCTTGAGCATAGCTAGGTTTATTTACAAAAGCATTAGGGAACATTTGTCGGCTAATAATATCAGCCATTCCAAATTTGTCAAAATCTTTATTGCTTTTAGAAAACTGTATAATTTTTTTATTTGCTAAAAAATCTATAACACGTTGGTCAGTATATCTTTTTTTACCTCTCCACCCTTTTTCTTTTTGAACTTTTCTTAAAAGTGCGTCTAATTCCCTAGATATTAAGTTTACCTTAGCACCCTCCAAGAAGTTAGTTAGTTCTGCTTGCTTCAATTTTCCTTCTAAAAAGTCTTTCCATGCTTTAAACACCTCAAAAGCTTCAGTTTCATGCTCAAGTATAGAGTCTTTAACTAACAACCCTTCCATTGCAAACCCTGCTGAGTTCATTTTTCTTATAACCCCTCTTTGATCCGCACTTATTAGAGAAAGAAAACTTATAAAAAAATCTCCGTTTTTATTAAATTTAGCTTTAATTGCTTCACCAAGCAACCAGTTTCTAACCTCTGCAGCTTCCTCATTTATGGTTTTCACATTGTTAATAAAGTCTGCCTTTATATTAGTTACATCAGCTAAACCTTGCAGTCTAACTCCATCTTTAAGTATATAAGACCTGTTTTTTTCTTTATCTATTTCTAAAGAAAATCCATATTTTTTAGGATCACCTAATACTGGTTTAAGTATTTGATCGTATACCTGCGAATTTTTTGTTATACCATCAAGCTTAAGTGTCCTTATAGACCTACTTATATACCTTAAGAAAAGTTCTGCAACATTCGCTTTTGCTTCTATTCCGCTTACGTCATTCAAAGATGATTTAAAGTTTGCTAAAGAGTAATCAAATCCAATAACTTTTTGCTGATACTTATATACCGTTTGATGTTTGTTTATAGCGCTTATTAAAAATTTAACAGTATTTGTATAATTTAGTTTATTTGCTAATAATTTTAATATTTCCGCTCTATATTTTCTAACTCCGTTCTTGTTTAAGGTATCATTGCCAGCATTCCATACAAGCTTTGCTAAGTCTTTAAAATTTTCTACTTTACTAAGGCCGTTTATAATATCCTCAACAACAGCTATTTGAAAATCATTAGTAGACGGTTTTTCTAATAAAGGCTTCAAAGCATTAGATATATTTTGCTTTTGTTCTTGTGTAACAGTTTTAGAGAATTGTATAATATCAAAACCTGTTTTTTCACCTTTATATCTATCAAGTTGACTTTGAAGATTATTTAATTGAGCTTCTATTATAATATCTGCTTGAGCGTCTAAAGAAGCGTCAGGTGCTAACTCTTGTACTTCTTTGAGGTTTGCTAAATTTTCAGGGGTTGCATAGTTTGCAACAACTTGTTTAGCCAGTGGCTCAAGTATTTCTCTAAATAATTGCTTTTGTCTTTCTAATATAGTTGTTTTCTTACCCTCAACAAAATATGTTAAAAAAGCTTTTTTATCAATCTTTTTAATTCTAAAGATTGGGTTACCTTCTGCTGTTAATTCTCTACCTATTTTTTCAATTGGGAATAACTTACTGTAGCTCTTCTTAATGCTTTTAATCGGCAAAGCTTTAGTTATTATACCAAAAGTTTTCGGATCATTTAGAAAGTCTATATAAGCTCCAGGAATAACTGTTTCGCCGTTTCTTTCGCCTATAGCTCCAAGTTTTTTAGATAACTTTTTAAATAACTGTTTATTTACATAGTCTTCAAGCCATGTAACTAAATAAGTATCTCTACCTTTTTTAACTGAAATTTTTTCTGATAAGGTGCCTTTTTGTACTCTAGTACGTATTTCTTTATTAAGATCTTTTTCAATATCGGCAATTAAAGCGTCGTCTACAATATCAAGCTCATCAAATGTTGCTTGACCTCTTTCTACGGAAGGTTCTTTAGGCTTTGTAGTTGTAGTGGTTTCTTCTATAATATCTTTAGCGGTATCAATATCTTTTTTAATACCTCCTTCTTCTATAGATTCTATACCTAAACGTTTAGCCAAATCATTTGCTCTTAAGTATGCTCTACTTACTGCAAATTTTTCAAGATCTTGTTTTGTTGCGTCATATTCATTAAGAATCATTGTTTCAATATCGGCTCGCATAGATTCCTGAAACTGTTCTCTTGTAACACCTCTTTTAGCGTCATCCGCTATTTTATCATACAATGCTTTTGTACGATTTGTAACAATCTTTTCAACCAAAGGTTTTACGCCTTCAATAACTTCTCTTTCTAATCTTACTTGCTTTGCGCCCTTAATAGGTTCTTTGCCAAACTTAGCAGCTATTGCAGCGTTTTCTTTTGCAAGATTTTTAATTTCTGTTATATTATCCGACAATGTAGTTTTAACATCTTCCGATAATGTTTTTGAAAATTGAGTGTCATCTACAGCCTCTACAGTTGCTACCTTTTCCGCATCTATAGCGCTTAAAACGTCTTCAGATAGTTTGCCTTCTTGAACACTTTTACCGTAAGCTGACATAAAATTATAAACACCTCTGCCTGTTTTGAAATCTATATTATCAAATCCTTTACCTTTGTATAGTCTTGTAAAAAATTCTTTTAAATTTTCAAAAGTAGTATTGTCAAAGTTTATATTCTTGTTAGCTAATCCCTCTGAATAAACTGTTAAGTATTCTCCATAATATTCTGCAGTTCCTTTTTTCTTGCCTTTTCTTTTTAATTCATTTTCAACCCATTTTTTTTCTCTAGAGTTTAATTGCTTTTTAAAGTCTTCTACAATAGGCATTTGTTGGTTTATATCGCCAATCATAGCATTTAAAATAGGGTGTAATATTTCGTGGCTTCCTACAGTAACATCCCCCTGCTGTAAAGCAATTTCTTTATTTATTATAAGTTGGCCCCCGCCAACAAAAGCTCCAGCAACTCCGTCTTTATTAGTTATAAATTTCCCCGTTTTTGGGTCTTTTATTAGCGTATTAAAATCTGCTGCATTGTCAACAACAGTAGTAGTTAATCCAACCTGAGTAGCTGCTGCTTGAGCAAACGACATATTCTCGCCAAAATTCCTTTTTAAGGCTTTGTCAAATATATCATTATTTTGATCTTGTAAAGCCTGCGCGTCATTTTGTAATGCGTTATCTACTTTCCCATCGAGAAGAGCATTTATTTTATCTACATTTCTAGCATACTCAGTAAGTTCTTCTTGAGTAAGGTTATCTAAGACTAAAGTGCTGGTAATATCTAATTTATTAATTTTTATTCCAAGCCTGTCATTAATATCCTGTAAAGCACCAGCTCTTCTGTTATTGCCGCTTTCCCTAGCTTCTTTTATTTTTGCCGCTCTGTCAATGTATTCGTCATAAAGTTTTTTACGATCGTCCTTTATATACTCAGGCGTAAGCAAGAATTTAGCTCTCTCACTTAAAGCGTCATTGCCTTGTACAACAGATCCAATGGAAGCCATACCGCCCCCTGTAAACGCTCCAATTATACCTTCGTCTACTATTTCGTATGCTGTCTTAAGCAATCCTTTTTTAGTTACGTTCCCATCTTTGTCTTGACCTGGTAATTCGTCTAGCCAAAGGTAATCGCTTATTTTAGTTCCAATAGCTTGTGCTGTTTCTGTACCACCTTCTTTTGCTCCAATACCAATAATATCCAGCAGCTTTCTACCAATACCCCTGTTCATTTGCTCTACTGCTTTTTCAGCTCCTTTGCCTTTAGGTAAAAAGCCCTTGCTTCTTAGCAATCTTCTTGAAACCCAAGCATCAGCCATTTCAATTCCGCCTGTAGTTGCAGCTGCTCCTGATAGTTTCCAAAATGCTCTATCAGGGTTTTCATCAATTTCTTCTACAAATTTATCTGCAGCAATGCCAACTCCCATGTAAGCCGCTGAGTATGGATTCATAGACATAAGGCTATAAGGTGCGCTTGTTAAAGCACCTCCTAAGGTTCTTCCTCCAATTTCAGCCCAATCAGCATTTGTTCCTTTTAATATTTCTTCAGATATAGCGGTGTCATATTGCTTTTGGTTTTTTAACAACTTATTTTCTATCTCTTGAAGGTTTTCCCTGGATGCATAGATATAGGGGGATATACCGCTCATTCCTACAGATTCTAATAATTCTTTATTTTTTTTATCAATTATAGAATCTTTAACTTTAATGGCAGATTTTACAGCGTTAGCTAATACTATTCTTTCCTCGCTAGATAAATTAAATTCACCTTTTTTAGCTTGTAAGTAAAGGCCTGCTCCTATTATGGCGGAGGCTTCTTCTATATCTTTCATATTGCCGTACAACAAGTTTATAGTTGTATTAGCGGCCCCTGGTATTCCGTCATAAGCGCTTTCAAAAAAACCGCTTGGATTAGAGGCAAAACCTCTACCCATAAGATATTCTGAGCTTGCATCCGTTGGAGCCTCTACGGGCTCGTCAATTATCCGCTCCTGTATGTTATCTACTGCTCCACTTAAAAATTTTACGGCTTTTTTTCCTCCATCTGTTAAAGTTTTAGTTATAAAGGCAGCGGGTCCTCCGGTAAGCTCATATATTTTATTGCCAATTTCACCGTAACTTTTTAATTCTGCTAAAAAACCTTTATCCTCTTGAGCTGATTCCGAGGAACCATCTTCCGATTTGGATCCCGTATCTTCTTGGCTTGACTCTACAGCTGGATCCGCACTTGCAGAGTCGTTTGTCTTTACTGGTTCTGCAACAAAAAACTGATTACTAAAATCACCGAAAGATTTTGTGTAGTCGCCAGAGCTTTTTAATGCACCGTATAATTTTTCTTGCCCTTCTTTAGATCCAAACTGTGTTTGAAAATCTTCAAAAGATTTAGTATATTTACCTTGCTCAGAAAGCGCGTTGAATAATTTTTCCATTTAATAAAGATTGTCTAGTGGACCACCTCCTGTAGAAGAGGTAGTATTATTTTCTTTTGGTTTTGTAGAGTTACTTATATAGCTGCCATATTGTCCTATGTGATAATTTTGAGCTTTAGTATTCAGATTAGAATTTTTTAAATAAAACTCGTAAAGATCTTGAGGATCGTCTGTGTTTATTGGCACGGGCAAAGGCGAGGAAGGTTCCTTGTCGTTAAATATATAAATTTGAGAGTCACCGTACTTGTTTGCAAAATCAGCGCGGGTTTCATCGCTGTCATCTAATTTGTAGTCATCCCCTCCTTGAAAATCCCGAAGATATAGATCATACATCGTCCCTCTGCTTACATAATTTCCCCTTTTAGTAGGGTCTATTGCGTTTAACTCTTGCACTAACAATAAAGTTTTATCTTCTCTTAGCTCCGGTTTAACATTTGTGCTATACACTTGCGAAAACTCAAAAGCATCCTGGACTGCCGGCATTTCTTCATCTAAAGTTTTTCTGCCACTAGCTCCCCCACCGCTTCCAGAAACCTTAGGTCTGTTATCAATAGCTCCCTGCGCCGCGGAGTCTTCTAGCACACTCATATAACCATCTAAAACTGCTTGCTTTAATAAAGGCTCATTTTCTTTTTCAAACAAAGAGGGATCTTGCAAACCCAAGCCTCCTTCGATAACAAAATCATCAGACGCTAAGGATAATAAAGTATCTCTACCCCCGGAGCTTATCATGTTATTTAGCTTTTGCCTAACCATATTCCGTCTAGCGCCCGTTAATTCTTTTCCTGAACTATAAATTTGCTCATTCATTTGTAATATAGAATTACCAGCTGTAGTGTCTTTTAAGAAAGGTTTGTTTATTTCTTCGTATTTTTTGTAATCTCCTTTATTTTCATCCCAAAAATTTAAAGCTCCACCTTCTCCAATCCCAACAAAACCTTCATCTGTATATATTTTAGAAGCTTCAACAAATGTACCAGTCTCATTCCCAGCAGATAACATACTATTGTCAAAGTCTTTTAAGTAATTAACCTTATCTTGCTTGTATTGATTTAATGAATTAGCTAGATTTGTAAAATTCATTTGAACACCATTCATTTTATCTCTAAGCTGCATATAAGCAGGATGAGTAGGTTCTAATTTGGATATTTGCGTTGCAGCATTTGCATAAGCCATTTTTTGTTCCGTAAGGTAATTTGACACAGCTCTTTGCTGCGAAGGAGACAAACTAGTGGTATCTACATTTGAATTTAAACTTTCTATGTACGAAGCGGTTTTTGCATTAGCTCTAGCTTTCTCTGCTTTACGACGCATAGATGCCTTAGCTCCTGCTGCTAATGAGGCACTAAGATTTTCTTGAAAAGCTTGATTCCAAGTTGATCTTTTACTTGCTGCTACTTGAGCTGCTCCTTTTACTAATTGCTGATTCATAATTTATATTTTATTATTACCCTTGCATTAAATTTTGCGTAAATGTTCCGCCAGATCCACCCATAGTAGGCATTCCAGACATAGCAGAAGCAACACCGCCTACTGTAGAGCCAATCCCGCCAACAATAGCATCTGTAGCAGCTTGTTTTGCTTGATTTGCGGCTGCTGATCTTTGTTGAGCCATACCCATTAAGGTTGACACTTTATCTTTTTCAGCATCTCTTGAAATTAATTCTCCTTTTCTTTCATAAAGCTGAATGTTTCCAGCTTGTTGTCTTTCAGCCATTTGATTAGCTTGTTCTTGTCTACCGATATCTGTTGAAGCGCGTCTTAAGTTTTGAGATTGCTGTCCAGCTAATGATTGGGCTAATGCCGCAATGCCAGATCCTCCGGCTGCTCCTTGCATTTGCCCCATTATATTAGAAAGACCTTGTTGCTCCTGCTCTGCTTGAAATTGCGCGGCTTGCTGGTTAACAGTTAAGTCTTCCATGGTGTTCTCCATGTTTTTATACACATTAGATGTGTCTAAATTTTCATACTGAGCTTTCCGCCTAGCTAATTCTGCTGCCGCTTCTCTAGCTTCTCTTTTTCTTTTTCCGCTGCCGATTATACCGCTAGCTATACTAGTTAGCCCACCAACTACTTGTCCTATCATTATATTAAGTTTTATATGTTATTATTACATGTTATTTGCTACTCTCAAATATCTCGGTGCCTACAGAGAATATCTCAGCGTAATCTTTTGAGTTATTTCTTAACTGAGAGTAAAGATAGTACCCAGTTAATGAGTTTGTATTAACCTCGTTAGTTTTGCTAAATAGTATAAAGCTAGTTGTTAAGGGACGTTCAGCAGTAGAAGGTATGTCGCACGTGATGCTATTTGTGTTATAGTCTATTGCGGTAATTACTCCTATTTCTTTTATGTCTACCCCATTTATATCATTAGTAAAATAAGTGGTATCTCCAATTTGCACAGATACCTGTATAGGCTCTGGAAAAGTAAGTGTTATTGAATCCATATTTTATTTTTATTTTTAAAAACAATTTGCATCAGGGCAGCATAGTCTAATAGCGTCCCATCCTGTACCAACTGTCCCTGTAATTCTAACAGTAGCAATAGGGTTTGTTTGAAAATCTGCAGCTGTATATTGCCACCAAACTACTTGCTGATATTGGACTCCACCTATAGTCATAGTAGGGACTGAAAGGGTTGTGGCTGTATTAAACTCCGTTTGCCTTGTAACAGTCCAAGGATTTTGAATAGCCGTACCTACAAACTGAGCGTTAGCTATAGCTTGCGCATTGGTAGGTATAGTATTACTGGGTTCTGTTCCATAAGTGTTGTCAAATGGTCCTGAATTTCCGTTAGCAGACTGACTAGTTGTAGATACTTTAGTTCCAGTAGCTGCTCCGTGTATAATTTCCATTTTATCCGGAATCCCTTGACCATTAAAAGCAAAAGCTAAAAGACCTCCTGTACTGTCTAGGTTTACATTAATATCTGTAATACCTGCTCCTCCAGAAGGTATGTTTGCTCCACAAGGGAAAGATACAGAAGACACAAATTGTATTACTTGACCATAAGCTATCCCGGCTTCGTTTATAACGTAAGCTCTAACATAATAAGTATTGCCAGCAGTTAAGCCAGTTATAGTACTAGCATAATTTGTAGTACCTGTTCCATCCGTAGTTGTACCGTCAATTACAGAGAAATCTGCTAAAGAGCTCCACTGTACACCTCTTCCTGATATAGTTCCATTTCCATCCGTTATAGTTTCGCCCCCGCTATCAGCCGTAGTGCCTGTTTCATTTGATACACCTGTTGTAACAACTGTAGGTAAAGACACTTCCTTCACAAGCTCATCTACTAAAAATAAAAAAGTATTATTAGCAAATCCAAAATTGTTTACGGCTGCAGATCCGAAAATGCTTACACCATTTCCAGAGGTTTGTACACTTAAATCAAACTGAACATTGTTGCTTTTATTATTGCCTATAGTTTCCGTCTGATTTGCAATTACGGTAATAGACGTGTTAAATGTAATTGTATTTAATACATAATCAATAGAAGTAACCTCTATTGATGGGCCGTAATTAGTTTCTCCAATAAAATTCCATCCTACAACGCTAGGTAATAGTAAAGGATCGACTCCCACTGGCAGCGGAGGAATAGGATGTGTAAATCCAGTTCCAGAAGTTGTAAATACAATTGTTAAAAAATCATTATTTTGTATATAATCATAATACTGTACGTTAGGTTTTTTTATTAAAACAGTATCAGGGTCATTAGAATCAACAATCCAGTTTATAGAAGTTGTAGGTCGGTTAGGGGCTAAGAATGAAGCGTATGAAAACCCTGTCTTAGTATAACTACCAGGAGTCACTAAATAACCTAAGGGAGAAGTAGTGGCGTAAGTTATGATTATATTAGCTAATTGAGCTATAGTAACGGTTATTGGTTGAATAAAAGGAGAAGATAAATCACCTGATATTGTTAAGTCAAAGCTTTGAGGAATTGAGGAAGGGGGTACAAAAACTAAAACTTCTTGCAACCCATTGGCTCCTAATACCCCTGTTAAAGTGTTTACGTAAGTAGAGCCGTCAATTGAAAGTATATTATTTATTCCGTTAGTTCCCACAGCTGTTAGCGTCCAATTTGCTCCGTCATCTCCAAATATTGTATAATATCTAAACCCTCCTTGTGAAGGAAAAGCAGCGGTGCTTACCGTATAATTTGATATTTCAATAGTAGGAACATATATAATTTGAGCAACTGCTTCAATTTCCCACGCATCTCCCGTTATATCCTGATCGATGAATGTGTAATTAACCGTAAACACTGTGTTAACTATATTGCCATCCACATCTAAAACATTAGAGGATGTAACCGTGTAACGATCTGAATTACCAGCGGTTAATGATATTGTAGGTTGAGTTGCAAAATAATATCCAGGAGCAGCCGATACAGATTGAGTAAATACATTTTCTGTTTCTTTAAATGATCCACATAGACTATATGTTTCATTAAGCGTTGCAGGAACCACATTAGCTACCCTAGAGTAACTAACTGTACCTTCAACACAGTAATTATCTGTAGCCGAAGAACCTGCTATACACAAGTTAATATCGATCCCGCCAGCCGGCATAACCGTCCCTGGTATTAATTGAACTTCGCATATTACATTATTAGCATTCTGGGTAGATTGAAAAAATGTAACTGAAGATACGTAGTCAGGCAAAGGCGTTATTGCACTAAAATTATTAGCATCTATTACATATCCAGCATCTGGAATTAACTCAAGATATGAGTTCTCGTAATCCAACACCGGTTCTCCTTCTGCAACAGGGGTTGGCGAATGAAAACATTCAACTGAAAAATTACCTACGTTTACTGTATTGCTCATGAATATTTAATTTAAGGTATTATATTACCTGTTAGTACATCGATTGTTAAGGCGCTATTGTTTGGCTGAATCGCGGAATAAACCTCAACCCCAGCTTGGAATATTTGCATTGCAACCCCATCCTCATGAGTAGATAACACGCCATCTGATCTAAATGTGTCCGGCACAAGCGCGAACGTAATATAGCTTGGATTATCAGGATCTGGAGCATTATTTATTATGTCATTTGCTGTAGTAGCGTCTATTGTTAATAAGTTATATCTGTCGGTAGATACAAGTGGAGGGCTTGGTCCAGCAAAGATGTCATTGCTTGTAATATACTTTTGTGGAAAAGTATACCCAGCCCAATTAGTGGCTGTCGGGTTGTACAACACGGTGCTTGTAACACCTTGAGCGGCAGCACTAGGAACATTTTGCGTAGCGCCTGTAACAACATCGGCCATTACATCTCCCGTAATAGAATTAGCATTACCATCTGCATTTAAAGAAAAAGTATCAAAACGATTATTAACCCCGTAAGCATCATCAATATTGCTAACATAAGCTCTGCCTATAAATCTTCCATTACCTGTTATTAAGTAGGTCCCTAAGTTACAACCATGAGCGGAACTTGCAATTGCTGCCATCGGAGTAACAAGCCCCGTAACAGGATCCGTGTAGCTCCTTGCTGGCTGAGCAGCTCGGGTTGTCACTAGAAATTCCAGTGAAATAATAGCTTCAGCCAAAGTATTACCACCAACTTCTTGGGTTCCAGTGTTTCCATCAGGGTCTTCAACTGTCATTGTAAAATTAATTGCCGAAGCCGATGCACCCGCGGGTAAGCAACTAGATGGTATATACCAATTTCCAGTACCATCATTTAAAGGTTGCGGCTGAGCCATCCAGCTAGGTAAGTTTGGTACGGGTGTTTGAATAAATAACTCTGTCGCGTCATGGTCTGGATCCGCTAATATTATAGGATTGTATTCCCAGCAGTCTCCAGGCTGTAAGGCTAAAGAAGGGTGATCGCTAACAAAATAAGGATTTTCAGCTACAGGCAATATTTCTAAAGTTACAGTAAACGTACTGCAAACACCCCCACAACAAGCGTTAACATTAAAGCTGCCCCCACCACCAAAGTAGTTAAGATTTGGAGTAAACTGAAATACTCCAGTAGATGAAACAGAATCTAAAGTTCCACCAGTAGTAGCATCTGAGGCTAAAGAATAAACCACAGCACTTCCATCTCCACAAGTTGCTGGTCCAGTTAATTGTATATTCATAACGGTATCTTCTAACCCTTCGTAGAATTGGTTAACAACAACCGGAGGTTGTACTGTATTGTAACAGCTAGCGTCAATACATATATTGACATCCCAAGCTGTAATCTCGGTGTCTCCTGTTATAGAACCTGCTCTACCAATACCTTGGACTGAGAACTCTTGAGAGTTTACATTGGTATCACAGGTTGTGTTAAAATATGTTCTTAAGCCTTTTATGTAATTAAAATGCTTGCCTTCTTTAGTTATAAATTCTTTAACCTGACCTTCTTGCAAGTCTGTATATACAGAGTTAGCATACCAGCCACTTGTTGTAGAAAACGTATTAGGTACTAATTGATTTGCAGATACTTCTGCTATAGAATAATTTTTAATACCCGTTGAATTTAACTGATATTGATATTCTAATGGATTACTACCTGTGTAGTTTAATGTTTTATACCCTTTAATTACATTAGGGGAATCGTTCGTAACAAGATCTACAGAGCTATCGTATTGTAACCCATAAAAATTATTATATATAGAGTTAGCTTTATGATCCCATATTAATCCATTTCTAAAAGTATAATAAGAATTATTAAGGTATAAACCGAATTCAGGTATAAATGATTTTCTACTTGTCCATCCGTTAATCCCCTCTGCAAATGATATAGTAGTTTTTAATGTTGGATTTTTTGTTATCTCAGGAGTACAAGACGGGTCTGTTTCATTAGTTCTATCAAATTGATTTATAGAAAGTTTCTCTTGCCATTCAGGAGTTAGATAATTTAAGGTAACATTATATTCACCTGTTCCTATATCGTAAGACCCAAATATATCTTTATTTTTAATTAGATTGTCTGAAAAGAAATCCTCCATGCCATACCTAGATATCTCCTCGATACCATCGTTGGATAATCGTAGAACACTTCCTCTTGCTCTATCTGTAAAATATACTCTATATCCAAATTGAGAAAAAGATTCTGGGTTTTTTGAAATTCCAAACTCACCAGCGAATGGCACAGCTTGGCCTAATACGTTATTATTAGAAGTAACATTAGCGCTACCGTCTGCGTTGAATAAAGCATCTTTATTAGCTAAAATCTTTAGTATCTTATCCTCGCACATTGCCACAACATTAGTATCTCTTGAATGTAGCTTTTGTATTGAACCGTATACGGGATTTAAGTCTTTAGTTATGGGTAACGCTTGTATAAATTGATTAAGCCCATTTATACCGGAGTTAGAGTTGTATATCTGTGAAAATATTAAGCCCGTACTTTTAATCTCCGGTGCATACGGATCATCTAATGGAGCTGATGCTATTGGGTTTTTGTCTATGTAAGGCTGGTTGTAATCGTCTCTAATTCTATTTGACTCAACACCGTTACCATAAGAATAACAATTAAACCAACCTAATATTATAGGTGTGCCATACTGGGCTACGGGAATAGCGTTAGTAGCTTGATAGTATATGTCAATATCTACAGCTTCCTTAGGCTCTGTTTCAAATATGGCAGGGTTACTGGAAGACAATATTTTATTACCAGGTGTAATTATTTTTTGCACAATTTGCACGGTAACAGCGTTGCCAAACCCAGACTCAAAATTTCTATCTAAGGTACATCTTACAGACTTTCTAGCGTTACTACCTATTGTTCTTTGCCCAAAACCAAAAGTGTCCTCTACTCCTCTACGATCATAGTTTGTTTGAGTAGCGGTTATTATGTATACTTCACTTTCAACTCCATCTTCATTAAGAAAACGAACATTTGTACCCGCTTGAGGCATATATTCGTCAATTACCGGTGTAGTCAATGTCCCAGAGCTTATAGGACTACTATTACCGCCTGGATAATTTGACCAACCAACGCCAAACCAGTCTTGATTAGCAATAGGAGGAGACATTTTATTCTGGCCTTTATATCCGCTTCTAGCATTTGTATCTCCAAAACCAGGTCCAGATGATCCTGATCCACTTCCCGAAGTAGGAGGCGCTTGAATAGCTATGTTTGCAGGCACGTCAAGCTGTGCTATAATACCATATCTGTCTTCTGCATCTGAAAAAGTGTCTATAATATTGGTATCAAATGCCGCATTTCTGTTTATTTTAGCAAAAAACCTGCCTTCAAACTCGGGTAATTGCTCAACGGTTATTTCGTTTATTGTAATAGTTATATTATCGCCTGACCCAAGCTGATCTAAAAAAGAAGCATCTAGTCCTAATGGTTCAGCCAAGGTTACGCTATATTCATTACCTGTTCCTGTGGGTCCCCCTGAGGCTATTTTGTATTCTCCGGTTCTAGTCCCTCCTGAAGCAATGACTAAGGTGTTTGTAGCTTGAAGCCCCCCGTTAAAAGCAGGATTAGCCTCAGCTGTTGGTCCATTAAATCTAAATTGTATTACATCTACGCCAGGTCTATTCGCATTTAATAAAGTACAGTTTGACTGAGCAATCCCTAAAGTAGTAGTAGCTATAAAATCAGGAGCCTCATTAGCTATGGATAATATTTTATACCTAGCCGGTATATCTATAGAAACATCTGTATCATGCTGCTTTTTTAAGTACAAATAAGTTTCTTCATCCACCTTGTTTCGCTCTGAAGAAGGGAACGAGAGCCATACATTTCCGTCTTCGGCAATATAATACCTATCTAATGCTAGGTTGTAGTATTCGTTAGAGGTTTCTTTTATAAAGTATTTAAAATGAGTAGCCCAATTAGGGGGTAAGTCATTAGAGGTTAATTCTAGGGCATTCGCAAATTTAGCTGAATTTCTAGGGATTATGACAGAAGCTGTTGAATTTGTAAAAACAGGAGTTTCACGGCCGTAAAGATCTTTAAAAACTACGCCAGCCTGGTAAGTTCTTATTGATTTTATAGATTGATTAGGGAATCTAACTTCATCAACCTCAGATGGAGCTTCATTAATAGACAAGGAAATATTCGAATCCACTGCATAATTTTGCGTGTAATTAGCATATAGAAGCCTATTACCTGTAATTTCTTGACTTTTTGCATATCGGGGCACGTTATCCCAGGGCCTAAGTATTTGATTACTATCAATAATAGCACCTATTATTTCCGATTTTATTTCTAACGAGGTTGCCGTTCTATTTTTTAAGGTATCTACAAGATACACTGCTTGAGATATAGAGTCTTTATAAAGAACCTCAACTTCTTTAACATCATCACCACCCCAATCTATATTGTTTAATTCTAGCGATCTAATGTTATTAATCATTCCTTGGTTATATCCGTCACTTGACAGATACTCAAACTTGCCGCCAACAAATACCACCGAGGTAAACGGTGAAAATGAAGAATATTGATTATTAGAATACTTCCATCTATATGCAAATCGAGGGAATTGATTTTCAAACATGGGATCCCCCTCTTCAAGTAAAGCCTCCCACACAAGCGGATCATCACCTCCTGTTTCAGTATAAAATCTTAATATATCTGAAGATATTGATTGAATTTGCGCTTGTATGTTATTTGTTCCTCCACCTCCAGTAATAAGAAGTACAACTTGATAAGCATAAGCTTCTTGATACTCAGAAACTTTCCTGGCTTTAAGGTTTATAACATCACCATTTAACCAGTTAGGAGAACCGCTAGTTGTGATAAAAACTGTACCATCAATACCTGGAGGGAACTCTCCAGCTTCTGCGGACTGAGCAGTGGCAAAAGTGGGCATAGATTTATATACAGCAGGTGAAGCAGGGTCTGGTAAATAAGTAAAGTTTACCTCGTTTGCTACATTGTATATAACTGAAACAGGATCAACGCCTGTGCCTTGACCCCCTCTTTTAGAAGCTAAAGCTGTAAATCCTGGAGCTATAAGAGGCGATTTTAGTATAACAGTAACATCTGATTCTATGAAGTCTCTCCCGTATATTTGAGAATGAGTAATAAAATTGGGAGTTGAATTTAGAAACCTACTAATGTCTAATCTTTTAGGTTCTGTATTATTGTCTGTCCAAAATAATACGCCATCTAATATGTTTATACCTGTTACTAAAAAGTCAGTAGAAAATTTTAATATATTCTGTGTGTCAACTAATATTGGAGAAACTACATTTTCGCTTTGGTCTAGCTTAGCTACAACATCTGCTTCATCCGATGTAATCAACCAGTATATATTGTCATTAAGTGTGTCAGAAATTCCACCTATACAAGTAGCGTTAGTTAAAGCTGTTATGTATTCACTAGCTGACCATTGAGTTGCTACGAGAGTAGAGGGGTTGTAGCCCTGGTTATTAATAGCTAAATTTCCTTTAATATTCTGCATAGCTCCTCTATCCGATCCTTCGGAAGAAGATACTTCTAAATTAAGAGCGTCTCTATATTCACCTTCTGGTATTAACCTTTCATCAAGGTCTTTATTCATTTTACCTCCACGAAAAGTGTGCACAAACTCCGCCATATATTAGTGTTTTATGATTTTGGATTTATTACGCATAACCTGTGTAATCTCCTCAATTTTAATATTTGATAATCTAATTTTTGCATTTCTTTTAGCAGCTGATGTTTCTCTTTTGAAACGAGCTACCAAATATTCAGGTGTATTTGCTCTTGTAGATAAAATAGCATAAGCTATATATTTATATAAAGCTTCTTCTGCAAATTTATGTACAACCATTTCTTCATCAGTGCCTAAGCCATCTGAGATATATTTTAATGTAACTATTTTTCCTACAAATGAAGAGTCAAAGAATATAATGCCTTGAAGTTGATCTATATAAAAAACTCCGTTTGTTTGAGCTTGTTGTGGTGAAATACCATAACGTCTACCAAAATGATTAAAATAATAACCTCCATCTAATTTATTGTCTAGATTGTTTAAATTATTATTAATCTCATTACGGTTTGTAGATTCAAATCTTTTCTTTGTTTCTGAGGATTGAGCTGTTATAATCTCTTGATCTTGTTCATCAAAAAGATACTCATAATTATTGTCTTGCAGAATTGGAAACGGATTACTAGTGTGCTGAGCTGGATATATAACGCGTTCTATACCGTTAGAATCAACCCAAACTAATTTTACATAGTTTACGTAGTCTTTAGGTAATACGAAGTTTAAATTAGGCCCTATTTCAATTTCTGCTGATTTAACGGATGGTAATATATCAAAGCTAAATTCTTGTATTCCGCGCTGAGCATGAAAAGCCACGTCTGTTCTTTTAACTTTAGGTATAATTTTTTCTTCACCTACATAAGATATAATAAAATTGTTTATAATATCTTTAATACTAGTAAATTGATAATTGCCATAATCTTCATCCCAGCTATTCCAAACGCTATCTGGACCTAAGTAGTATTGTTCGTCTGTTTGATTTATTAAGCCCATATGTTATGATTTTTCTTGTTGGATAGTTTCTTGCTCTTCTTGATTCATAACTTGATATAAGTTAAGATCTTTTATTAATATGCCTGATAATTCTAATATTTTAATTACAAGCTCCGTTTCATCTGACGGGTGTAATTCAAAATCAATAGAATAAGTTGAATCATACAAAGCTTCACCGAATACCATCTGATACTTCCATTCTACTTTAGCGGGTTTCTTTATATATTGAAACTCTACTTCAGCAGGGTCTGTTATTTCGCTGTTGCCGTAAACTTTGATCCCATTTGTATTTGAAACAAATACAGGTCTAACATTTTTAGGTTTTGTTAAAGGAGATGAGTTTATATATAAAAACTCATTAGCGTTAATACGCTCTGCTTCGATGTTTTCTGTAGATACTACGCCGAAGGAATTAGTAGTGGTATTTTTAAAAACTATTGAGCCTAGCCTATACATATTTGCAGGTTCCACAAAATGTGTATCTGTAAGATCTCTAGTCGGCTGCGCGGTAGTTTCAAAAATATTTATTTTTTCATTAAGCAATGTAAGCATATCAGAATACTCTGTATTGTTACCCGACACTCTACCAAATTGATTTATATCGTAAAAGTATTGCTCGAATAAATCTAATTGTGCTTGATTAGCAAATAAGTTAAATTCCTGAGGTGTTACATAGCCTCTTTGTTCTTTGTTAAGTATGCCAAGCACTCTTTGATAAACAGTGTCTACGCTTATTGCCATTTGTATATTTTTTTATTATTTATAGTAATTAGGCCACCATTACAGCGGCCTAGCTACTATAATTAGTGACTTATTTAAGTCTTTTTAAAATTGTTTTGTAAACTTCCATTCCATCATCAGTCTTAAAGAAAGATGCTAACGCAGAATATGGGTGTTCATCAAAAGGAACTGTCATTAATTTTCTGTTTCCATCGCCATATGTAAATGTACGTTGGTCTCCAGAAAGTTTTAATATACCGGCTTCAACGGCTTTAGCTCCTACATTCCTTAGCTCAATGGTATCGTCATTAGCTAATTCCATAAATAAGATAGGATTTCTTTTTGCAAAGATCATCAAATCTCTTTTTAATTCGCTTGAAGATAATGTCGTAACTTTTTCCCCAAACTCAGATCTTAATATTGCTTCCGCGTAATTAATATCCATACTCTTAGCAGCTGTTAAAGCTTCTAATTCATATTCAATCCAATCTAATTCATTAACTGAATCTTGAACTGGATCTAGTTCTTTATATATACGATCTTTAAAAGGATGGTATATAGATAGTAACTTTTGCAAAGCAACGTCTTCTTTCTTTACAGTTAATGTACCGTTTCTAAAAGCAATTCTACCTAGTGTTACTTCTCCCTTCTGCTCATCAACAAGTGGTGTTGGTTGATTAGTAGCATAACGAAGCTCACGTGCATAACCTAAGTCTTTGTCAAAATACAATAAAGGCTTACGCTGGCTGTGCCTTGATGGGATAGTAAATAATAAAGGAGATTTACCTGTAGCAAGGTAATAAGTTCTATCTTTAAATTCAAACACCGGTGTAGCTGGTGCTTTTTGAACTGGTGCGTTTTTTGCAACAGTTGGTTGAGGTGCAACCTCAGTTGTTTCTGCTGTAGCTTTTTTAGCCATGATATAATATAATTAAATAATTGATAAAAAGTAATAATTACCCTCGTCAGTACAACGAGGGTAACAATTACATTAATTTACTATGGTGTTGGTGCTTTTTTCAACAATACAAAGTTGTTAGCTCCTTGAACACATAAACATCTTTCTGATAAGAAATGAACGTTCATTGCATCTTCGTCGCTTGTATAGTTTCCACCAACGGATCCAGTAATCCAAGACTTCATCTTACGATCGTCAGCTTCAGAAGCTCTATAACGGATGTGTAAGAATGGTCGTGAAATATTTTTTCCTAATTGCTGATCGTAAACTGTAGAAGTTCCTGCAGGTACAATAACACCTTCAACATCTCCAACTAATCCACGAGTAGTAGCGTCGTTTAAGTATTTCCAGTCAGTCTTATAGAAATCGTAAGATCCTCTACGGAATCCGCTAAATCCTAAGTTCAACGCCATATCTTCAGAGTTGTCAAATACACCGTAAGATGTACCTCCAGCGCCGTAAGAATTTTGTTGCGCTAACATATTGTCAATACCCAAAGAAGTCGCGCGATCTAAGAAAAGCATATTTTCTTCAATAGCACCTTGCTTGTCAAGTTCCTGTAGAATAAGATCAAAATCGTCTAATCCACCTGCAGCTCCAAAGTTAGAGTCTGTGTAAACAAGACCTCTATTTTCAAGAGCAGAGAAAAGTCCGTCAGAACCAGTAATAGTTGTACCGCCTCCAAAGTTGTTGTTAACGTTGTCAACCGCAATACCAGCTGCTGATTTTTCAGCTTCGATCATAGCCATTTCTAATTGATCCTCAAAACGAATACGCGCTTCGTGCTCAGACTTTAAGTACCATAAGTAACCAGATGTTCCAGCTTCGGTAGTAACTTCAACCCATCCAATTTGAGCAGTATCAGAACCACTTACATTGTATTTATCTCTAAGGATAATTGGCTTGTTATTAAACTGCTCGAAAGCTGCATCAACAGAGGTGCCTGCATTAGAAGTTCCTTTTGTATATTCAGAACCATATACAAATACTTTTATATCACCAACGCTGTTAGGAACGGTTAATGCTCCAGCGTAACCAGCTACTATTAAAGTTGCAATACCTGCCGCCGTTGTTACTGTTTGCACGTAAGCTTTTTCAACTACCAATCCATCTGAGTCAGCTACAACAATAGTTGCTCCAGCTCCAATTAAATTCGTTGCTGCACCTGTAACGGCGTCTGCTGGAATAGTAATTGTTGTAGCATCAACTTTTGTAGCGTTATCGTATGCAATGTGTAATCTTCCTTGCTCAGACCATACTACTGTATCTGAAGCCATAGGCATTTCTGCTCCTACCATACGTAAGAATCCAGAGATCGTACGGTTTCCGTAACGCTCTACTTCTTTCTCATATACTTCTGGTAAGAACTGTTGTGTAAAATCTAAATCATTTAGAGTTAGATAGTTATCGTTAAATAACGTTTGTGTTGGGCGTGGTGTTAAGTGCGCTAAAGCACCTGCACTGCCTGTAAATGAACCTGCTGCGGGCATAATTTTTAAGTTTTAAGTTGTTGTTTTATTTTCTTTTAATTCCAAACTTAGGCGAACTAGAAGATTTAATTGACTTAACCGTAAAACCGCCTGGCATACTGACTTTTTCATGAGCGCCTCTTGGGCTCATATCAATATTCTTGGCTTTTTCAACACTGCTTCTCATTGCGTCGG